>PDWI01006091.1_pt1 | contig 26933 bp, 23 predicted proteins | sample 1430891 | NCBI WGS metagenome assembly PDWI01 (sample SAMN01162508, study PRJNA174530) | Oral metagenome, whole genome shotgun sequencing project. | biome: Marine environment; feature: Marine mammal; material: Swab sample of the gingival sulcus; isolation source: swab sample of gingival sulcus... | reverse complement strand
ATACGCACACCACTCAACAGTGCGGTAAACCACAAGCCCACGGGGATAAAGTAAAAAATCAGCCAAAGAAAGAAAATAGAGACAATGCCGATACCGACAATCCACCCCATACTCATGGGGGCAAGCTGTTGCAAAAAGATAGCCAAGAGAGAATACATAGATATTACGATTTTATGGATTTCACATAGATAACATTACGGTCGACCTTAAGGACTTCGATGGGGGTATCCTGCTCTAAATAGCCACCATAGGTTCTCACCTCGTAATACTTCCCATTGATTTCTGCCTTTCCGGTGGGAGCGAGCCGTCCAATGGTCACACCGGTATCCCCCACTTTTACTGCTTCGGGGTCAACTACGTTCACCTTTCCATCCAGTCGATCATCCAGGCTCAGCTTTTTCCATGTTTTGGCTTTCAAGGCTCCATAGATCAAGCCCACCGAGAGCACAACCGTAGCGGCGGTGGTAACTCCTCCGGCCACCACGCCATGGTGAGCAAAAGCCTGCCAAATGGCCACCCCTATGAGTACAAAACCAATGATTCCGGCTGCTCCCGTACCGGGAATGACCAAAACCTCCAAAAGGAGCAATAGCAAGCCCACCAGCACCAGTATTGCAATAACCGTCAGCGAAAGTGTCATGTCCGCAAAGGTATGAAAAATAAATCATCTTTATCACATAGCCTTAGTCCCTACAAAGAAGCACTGAAAGCGAATACCAGGCCCTGCCATTCATAAAGATGATACGTTCTCTGGGCTATACATTAAAGCGGATATTGAGCATATCCCCATCCTCTACGACATAATTTTTGCCCTCTACGGAGAGTTTTCCCTTCTCCTTGCAGGCATGCTCTGACTTCAACGCAAGGAAGTCGGTATATTTAATCACCTCTGCACGAATAAATCCCCGCTCCAAGTCACTGTGAATAACCCCGGCAGCCTGAGGAGCCGTCATTCCCTTACGGATAGTCCAGGCGCGCACCTCCTTAGGACCTGCGGTAAAGAAAGATTGCAGGTTCAGCATATCGTAAGCTGCCCGAATCATACGATCTACTCCGGGCTCTTCCAAACCGGCATCCTGAAGGAAGGCCTTCCGATCTTCCTCGCTCTCCAGCTCTGCAATATCGGCCTCCAACGCTCCGGCAATGGTAAGGACCATCGTACCGGAATCTTTCAGAAAATCGCGCACCTTCCGAGCATAGTCATTCCCCTCTTGCGCACTCCCCTCGTCCACATTACACACATAGATCACCGGTTTCTCCGTAAGAAGCATCAGCTCTTTCACCGCCTCTTTCTCCCCCTCATCCAACACCATATCGCGCACATTGGCAAAGTTCTCCAGTTGACGCTCATATTTCCGAAGGATCTCTAGCGTCTTTTTTGCCTCTTTATCACCAATCTTTACTAGCTTCTCCATCCGTTGAATCTTCCGCTGCACCAAATCAAGATCCCGTACCTGAAGTTCAAAGTCCACAATCTCAATATCCCGCACCGGATCCACACTTCCCTCCACATGGGGAAGGTTCTCATCATCAAAACAACGCAACACATGGATTAGAGCATCCGTTTGCTGCACATCGGCAAGGAACTTATTCCCCACCCCCTCTCCTTTGGAGGCCCCCTTAGCTAATCCGGGAACATCCACAATGTCAACGGTAGCCAATACCACTTTTTCACTTTGCACAATGGCATCTATGGCCAACAGGCGGGGGTCCGGCACTTCAATCATCCCGATATTGGATTTCGTTGCACTAAAAGCATAAGTTGTTGCCTCCGCTTTATTTTTGGAGATACAGTTGAAAATGGTAGTTTTCCCCGTATTTGTAAGTCCGATAATTCCACATTTCAATCCCATGAGCTCATTTTTTTTTGCAAAAATACACTAAAGCCGATAACTATTCTTTTCTTCCCAAAAAATCGCTAAACCAGGAGATGATTTTTTGGGCACCTTCCACGGGATCAGTATTTTCCAGCGGCAAGTAATGAATCTTCTGAAGATCACGTCCGGAGGTAATGGCATAGGAATAGGCCTTATCATAATAGGAGAGCGTAGCCTCAGCCACATAGTGGTAATCTTTCCGTTCCAATGCATGTACACATTTGTTGTAACGATCTCCTCCAAGGCGTTTTTTTATCTTTTCCAAGGCGTTAAGGAGGTAATCATCATTGATTTGCGCATAATTCGCCACCAAATGATCCACCCGAGAAGAGAGGGGAACCTCCAGCACGAGAAGGGGAGCAAGTTTCTTATGGAGATAAAACTTTTCCGGCATCACCACACGACCGATGGTACGACTCTCATCTTCCAGCCAGATAAGACGGTCCGGATCCATTCTTTGCACACTTGCAAAAAGGTTATTTTCAAACTGTTCGGTAGTGGGTTGTTCCGGTTCATTGATATGGCCAAAAGCAGAGCCTTTATGGTGTGCCAACCCCTCAAGGTCAACAACTTGCATTCCTTGCTTCTTCATCTCCTGCAAGATCCCTGTTTTATTGCTTCCTGTCATTCCTCCCAACACCATAAAGTTAGTCATGGACTCCAGAGCCTCCCGGATATAGGTTCGATAGGCACGATACCCCCCTTCCAGCACAAAACAGGTATACCCCGCTTGCGAAAGCAACCACGCCATACTCTCACTTCGCTTACCACCTCGCCAACAGTGCAACAACAATGACTTGCTCCGTAATGAAGAGGCCTTTTTCACGTAAGTTGACATTTTTTTCCCAACATAATCCAACCCCACAAGAAAAGCCTTCTCCGGGCCGGCTTTTTTGTAAAGGGTACCAACCTCCTTTCGCTCCTGGTCATCAAAAAGGGGGAAAGAGTCGGCGCCGGGGATATGCCCCTGCTTATATTCTCCCGGGGAGCGCACATCCAGAACCGGAATACCCTGCTGCTGGTATTGCAAAAACGTTGCTACTGAGACTTTGGTTACCATCCACGCAAAAGTACGAAAAATAGCCCACTAAAGAACCTTCAAGGAGGCGCGATCCACCCAGCCGACACTTCCGTTGGCAAGGCGTACACGAACCCACTCATCCTGCGTATTATCAATGGTCACCTTTGTCCCCTCATGAACCACAAAAATATCAATACTATCCTCAAAGGGGGAGCTCTTAGCCGTTACAGAGGGTTGAAAGATGATCGCCGTGGTGTGCGCCGTGAGTTGACGATGCGACTGCACTGAAACCCATAGCGAAACCGCAAAGAGGAGAAGAAAGACCAACGTTAAATAAAAGGTTATTTTTCGCGTCATGGAGGCGCTGCTAAAACGGAAGAAAAGCACCAGGGCCAACAAAAAGGCAAACAACACCAAGGTAATCACCCCCCAGCGATCGGGGGTGGTAGCAACCACAATGGCACGCCACCACTTTTCGTAAAACAGAAGAGGAATCTCCTCTATCTCATCGATGATATGGGTATTTGCCAAGGCTAAATTGGCTTCCAGATCCGGATCCGAAGAGAGAAACAGTTTAGCCTTCTCATAGTAATAGATGGAAAGGGGGTAAAGGCCCTGTTTATAGGCACAATTTCCCATATTATAATAAAGTTCTCCAGACTCCTTCCCCTCTTGAAGAACCTTTTCAAACTTCCTCATAGCTAAGGGGTAATTCTGCTCGGTATAGGCGGTAACACCCTCCCTAAAAAGCTCATGCGCCCCCTCTACTCCTCGTTGTGAAAGCACCCTTCCACCCAAAAGCATCAAACAGAGTGTCAATAACAGAGATAATCTATGCATATTTAAAATTTTTCTCAAAAAGGGTTATTAAAAGGATTGATTCATCAAACACACTCTGCATACCGGTAGATAAATCACCCGGAGCAAAACGTGCATAATCACAATGAGACACTGTTGTAAAGAATTTCTCCATAGTCTCTTCCGGAACATCGTATTGCTCTAACATCCCCCGCACATTTTCGCTATTCAGGTCAGAGGTGGCAATGTTCAACTTGTCGGCAAGGTATCCCCACAGCGCATTGGAGACCTCTTCGTAGAAAAGCTCCACTTTATTCTCTCTCAACAGCTGCTCTGCCTTTCGCAACCTCTTCTTTGCCAACTTATTGGCCTTTTTATTCTTCATTCCGGCCACATCACTCTTACGCTTACGATACTGCGTAAGGAAGAGGTAAATGCCCATGGCCATCAACAGGATTAAAGCCATCAACAGAAACCATCGGCTCGACCCAAAGAAAAGGACTCCCACCTCATGGAAACGCCCCGGATGCATCTTAACCAACCGGATATCCTCCCCCAAAAGACGCACATCCTCCTTAGCAAAACCCTGGTAACCAATATTATCACCCAAAGAATCCCCCTTCTCAACGGAAATTTCATAACTCGATGAATGCAAAGAGACATACTTCTTCTTTTGCGGATCAAAATAGACAAATGGCACTGCAGGAATCACATAATTTCCAGCGGAACGGGGAATTAACACATACTCGTAAGTGATGGTTCCAGTAACCGCATTGTTTGTGGTCCGAATATTTTTCGCCACCTTGGGATCATACACCTCAAAATCGGGAGGGAATTTCAGGTTATTGAGTTCAAGAAGGGGCAAATTACCCGTTCCCGATATCTTATACTTCAAGGTAATGGCCTCATTGGCCTTCAACGTGGTTTTATCAATGGTTGAAGAGATGGAGAGCTGCCCCACAGCGCCACCGAAAGCTACCGGCCGTCCCTCTTGGGGCAGTGGCAACACACGAATAGTTGTCTTCTGCGCCTTACACGGCACCGAAAGGGTTCGTACCCTGGGGTTAAAAAAAGGATCATCCACAAAAGGATTTCCTGTTCGTTGACGGCGAGAATTATCACGCACCTGTACAACAACCTCTACCTCGGCCTGTTGAAGATCTATAGCACCACTCTTTTGAGGAAAAAGAATGGTACGTTTCATCTCCCCCATACTATACACCTGATTATTCAAAGAGACCCGGTTGAGGCTAATTCTATCGGGAATATCTACCTCTTGCGCCCAGAAGCCCGAATAATTGGGAAAAGAAAACTCGCCAAATCCCGACAAGGGTAAACGGCTATAAAGTTTTTCCGAAACCACCAACTGTTCTCCGATATAGACCGTTTTTTTGTTGGTTTCCGTACGGATAAACACATCCTCTGCTTGAACTCCTCCATTGTTTGTACTCCCCCCCTTCCGGCGAGCAACACTCTGGCCCTGGGAAACCGGTTGTGTCGCCCCCGAAGAGGCCGCCCCACTGGCTTTTCCTGAAACCACCTGAATCACCAATTTATTGGATAACTTCTCCTCCTTTCGGGAGACTTTAACCGTTGCCGGCTTCAAGGTATAATTTCCTGTTTCCGAAGCCTGCAACCAATAGGAGTAAGTGGTGGTCACAGAAGTTGTAGTCTTACCATTACGAAATTCAAAGTTGCTACTTCGACTCTGGTTAGGGCCACTCAACACCCGAAAAGGCTTCATGGAGGGAGCCTTAAAATCACGAAAATCACCGGTTATCGTATATCGGAGCTGAAATTGTTCCCCACTTCGCACCACGGAAGGAGCCTTTGCTTCTATGGTAACCCCCTGGGAAAAAGCCACCAGCGTGTGTATCAACCATAAGCCCGTAATTAATCTTTTCCAATTCATCTTCCAATATAATTTATGTCCTACCAATCCTTCTCTATTCTCACCTTCGAAGCCTTAACCTTTGCACGATTCAGTTTCTCCATGGTCTCTTTCTCACTCTGTTGCAAAGCCTCTAACATCCGTTGAGCATCCTCCTTAGAGATCTCCTGGGACTGCGGCTGTTCCCGGCTCTGCTGATCCTGATTCTGTTGTTCCTGCTGCTGATCTTGATTTTGTTGCTCTTGATTTTGATCCTGTTGTTGATCCTGATTCTGATTCTGCTGATCCTGATTCTCTTGGTTCTCTTGATTCTCTTGATTCTGCTGCTGATCTTGGTTTTGTTGCTCTTGATTTTGATCCTGTTGTTGATCCTGATTCTGCTGGTCCTTATTCTCTTGATTCTGCTGATCCTGATTCTGTTGTTGCTGTTGCTGCATTTTTCGAGCATACTCCAGGTTATAACGCGCATCTTCAAAGTCAGGATTTTTCCGCAGAGACTCTTTGTAAGCGGCAATCGCCTTTTGATAATCCTGCTTCTGCATCATGGCATTTCCCAAGTTATAGGCTGCTCGGGAGACCTCTTTATCGTCGGCAGCTTGGTCGGCAGCCATGGCCCAAGAACCCTCAGCGGCCTCAAAATTACCCTGCCGATATTGTGCATTCCCAAGGTTAAACAACGCTTTATCCCTATTTTTTGTCTTGTCCGGATGATCCAGCGCCATCCGGTAGCTCAACTCTGCTTGTTGGAAATCTCCCTTTTTATAATCCCTATTACCGGCTCGAACCTCCTTCCGAACATTTTGAGCCATCAGGGAAGTTCCGGTTACGGCAAACAATAAAATCGATAAAAGCACTATTCTATTCATATTCTCTTTTCATTAAACAGGTTAAAAGAGGTAAAGCGTTTACTCCGTCGGGAGGAGAGCAAGAGTTCTAAGATCAAGAAGAGCAACGCCAACGCCACAAAGTAGGTAAAGCGATGCTCATAGTCGGAAAAGACCCGACTCTCCAGTTCACTTTTATCCAGCGCATTAATCTCTTCAAACACCTTATCAAGTCCGGCTCTGGAGTTGTTGGCCCGCACATAAATTCCGCCCCCTGCTGCGGCAATCTCACCCAGCATCTTATCATTTAGTTTTGTCACGATGGTGTTACCTTGTTTATCCTTCTTAAAGCCCACCTGTCGTCCACGTTGAAAAACAGGGATAGGACCTCCTTCGGCCAATCCCATGCCGATGGTATAAACCTTTATTCCCTTTTCTGCGGCCTTAGTAGCCTCTTCTACCGCATTTCCCTGATGGTTCTCCCCATCCGTAATCACGATAATCGCCTTCTGATGGTTATTATCATCAAAAGAGCTCATGGAGAGGCTAATAGCATCTCCGATGGCCGTTCCTTGAACAGGGATCAAGTTGGTATTTACCGTGGAGAGCATCAGGCGGGCAGCGGCATAGTCGGTGGTAACGGGCATCTGCATATAGGCTTTCCCGGCAAAGACCACCATACCGAGTCGGTCTCCCTCCAACTTCCCTATCAAACGCGATATGGCCTGTCGAGAACGCTCCAGGCGATTGGGTTTAATATCTTCAGAAAGCATGGAGTTGGAAACATCAAGGGCGATAATCAAGTCTATCCCTTGTCGCTTTACCTTCTCCATCTTCGAACCAATCTGTGGGTCTGCGGCTCCCACGACCATCATCACCCATGCCAGCGAAAAAAGGAGAAATTTCATCCCCTGACGAGAGGAGGAGACCCCCTCCATCAACCGTGCAATCACCGATAGATCACCCGCACGCTTCAAAATCCTTTTTTTACGATATTTCTGTAACACAAACAGCCCCCAAAACACGGGAAGTAGTGCCAACGCATAGAGCATATCAAAGTGAGCAAACCGAAACATAATCTTCTTTTAAGGTAACATTTTTAGGACGGTGGTTCTCAATATAAATTCCAGAGCGATCAACAACATGGCCAGGATAACAAGGGGAAGAAATTCTTCGCTGCGAGTTTGGAAGTCAGTCACATCAATCTTAGACTTCTCCATCTTATCTATTTCTTGAAAGATCTTCTGCAACGAGCTGTTATCCGTAGCCCGGAAATAGGTACCCCCTGTGGTCTCGGCAATGGTAGTAAGGGTCTCTTCATCGATCTTAACCTCCATCTGTTGGTACACCTTTCTGCCAAAGAAATCCGTCGCCGGGAAGGGAGCCGTACCGTTGGTACCCACCCCGATGGTGTAGACCCTGATGCCATACATTTTGGCGATCTCTGCGGCAGAGAGAGGATCCACCGATCCCCTATTGTTCTCCCCATCGGTCAAAAGGATAATCACCTTACTGATAGCTCTACTTTCACGAAGCCTGTTCACGGCGGTAGCAAGGCCATCCCCGATGGCGGTACCATCTTCAAGCACACCACTCTTCACCTCTTTAAAGAGTGATTTCACTACGCTATGGTCGGTGGTCAACGGACATTGGGTAAAGGACTCTCCACCGAAGATTACCAACCCTATACGATCATTGGGTCTTCCATCCACAAAGTTAGCAGCCACCCCCTTAGCGGCCTCTAACCTGTTAGGCTTAAAATCCTCTGCCAACATACTACTACTAACATCAATAGCTGTAACCACATCGATTCCCTCAATGGTCACGTTTTGCCCCTTGGAGCTGCTCTGAGGACGAGCCAATGCCACAATCAATGCCGCAAGCGCAACCATCCGCAACACAAACAGCCCATGGAAAAGGTAATGACGAAACCCTACCACAGAAGCACCAAAGGCATCACTCTCTGCAACGCGCATATCTCCGAAACGTCTCCGTCCCCGCCAAATATACCATGCCACCAACAAGGGGATCACCCCTAGAAGCAGCAGATAAGGTCTATGGGCAAACTCCACATTATGCAACATGGGACACCTCCTCTCCTTTTTCGCGGCTCTCCTCTTCCCTCTGCTGACGAGCCGACACTTCCGCCTGGTGAGCCTCCAAAACCAACTGTTTAGACTCCTCCCAACTCCTCTCATGCGCCTCCGGTGCCGGAACAGACTTCGCAAACTTCACAAGATCTGCATCGGACAACAGGGCAACGATCCTCTGATGAAACGGCTTTAACACAGGGTGTAACGCCACCTGTTCCACAATATCGGTAGTGGACATCTCCACTGCAGAAAAGCCAAACTCCTGCTCAAAATAGAGGCGTAAAATATCAGTAATACCTTGGTAGAAGCCCTTCAAGTCGCCTTTCTGCCACAACTTACGATCTTTCAAATCATACAACGCGTCAAGAGCCTGCTTATGGGGAGGGATCACAAGCTTGCGTGGAGAAAGGGCAAGAGGTTCCCTACGTTTTCTTCTTTTGAGAAAAAGATACAAGAGAAAGAGGAGGGCCACGCCCACAATCCCCGGTACAACCCAGCTTATCACCTCCACAAAAGTTACCGGAACCTCGCGGATAGGAGCAATATCGCGGATATGCTGCGAGGTATCGACCTTTACCGTGTGGACCTCCAAAAGGTTGGCCATCGTTTCTAACTCCTCCTGAATTCCATCCACATCAATCACAAATCGAAAAGGAGGAATGGCATAGTAGCCACTATCAAAAGAGGTAATCCTCAACGCCTGCCGATAGGAGACCTTCCCCTCCTCCAGGAGCACAGTATCGATGGCGGATTTCTCCAACACCTCAATCTCCTTACGCAGCGTATCGCCAATCTCCGGCCACTGCACCTTCACTTCCTGCGCACAATCCACATTAATACGAACATTCGTCTGCGCTCCCACCAAAATGGAGGTAGTATCCAGCGAAGACCTCAAATGCACATCTTGAGCATGCAGCGAGGGAGAGAGCAAAAGCATCCCTATGAGCACCAAAAAAATATGGCGCATACATTTTCTCATCATTACAACCTACTTTCCCTTTTTCTAAACAACATCATCAATGGTTTCACATAGTCACGATCCGTAGATAACACGGCATAATCAATACCATTTTTAGTAAATGCGCTCAACACACGCCTATTCATCTTCTCGAAATAGGAGCGGTACCGTTCCTGCACCTTCCTGCTGGAAGCATCCACCCATCGACGAACATTCTTCTCTTTGTCGTACACAAAAACAAAGCCCAACGGCGGCAGGGTTGTTTCCGCGGGGTCGCTCACCTTCAGGGCCACCAAATCATGTTTATGATTCGCAATGCGCAAAGCTGACTCAAAGTCTGTATCTAAAAAATCGCTGATGATAAATACCGTTGCTCGCTTTTTAATGGCATTGGAGAGGAACCGCAGCGCCTCCGAAAGATCTGTTTGCTGATTATCCGGGTGAAAATCCACCAATTCCCGAATAATCCGCAGAATATGGGAAGTCCCCTTCTTGGGGGAGATAAATTTCTCCACCTTATCGCTGAAAAAGATCACTCCCACCTTATCATTATTCGTAATTGCAGAAAAAGCCAGCACAGAAGCAACCTCAGTTATAAGATCCTCCTTCAGGCAGTGTCGGGTTCCAAACTCATTGGATCCACTCACATCGATCAGGAGCATCACTGTCAACTCACGCTCCTCTTCAAAAACCTTCACATAGGGGTGATTCAAACGAGCTGTCACATTCCAATCGATATTCCGAATATCATCACCATACTGATACTCACGCACTTCACTAAAGGCCATCCCCCTTCCTTTGAAGGCACTGTGATACTGCCCGGCAAAGATCTGAGAAGAGAGACCCCGCGTCTTAATCTCGATTTTACGTACTTTCTTTAAAATTTCTGCAGTTTCCATATTCAAATTCAATCCGATCACTACGGCCTAAAAACCCGGCCTCTGTTCAAACAAGAGGGTCTAAGGAACCTCCACCCTATTCAAGATCTCATTAATCACATCCACCGAAGAGATATTCTCTGCCTCAGCCTCATAAGTAAGTCCGATACGATGGCGCAACACATCGTGTGCCACAGCTCTGACATCTTCCGGAATCACATAGCCTCGGCGCTTAATAAAGGCATAAGCCTTAGCCGTCAAAGCCAAATTGATGGAAGCTCTCGGCGATGCACCATAATTAATTAAGGGGGTATAGCGATCCATCTGGTAATTTGCCGGGAAACGGGAAGCAAATACAATATCGGTGATATAGTTCTCAATCTTTTCATCGAGGTACACCATGTTCACAACCTCTCTCGCCCGGATAATATCTTCAGCCTTGACCACTTTGGAAACAGCCATTTTGGTTCCTGTGATATTCTGTCGAAGAATCTGTTTTTCCTCCTCTTTGGAGGGATAACCAATCACCACCTTCATCATAAAACGATCCACCTGAGCTTCGGGAAGCGGATAGGTTCCTTCCTGCTCAATGGGATTTTGTGTAGCTAGCACGAGGAAGGGCTCTTCCAACAAAAAAGTCTCATCACCGATGGTCACCTGACGCTCTTGCATAGCCTCCAGCAGAGCACTCTGCACCTTTGCAGGAGAGCGATTAATCTCATCCGCTAGAATAAAATTGGAAAAAATGGGTCCTTTACGCACCAAAAACTCCTCTCGTTTCTGGGAGTAGATCATGGTTCCCAAAAGGTCAGCAGGCAGCAAGTCAGGAGTAAACTGAATTCTCGAGAAATTCGCGTCTATGGTGTTAGCCAATGAGTTTATAGCCAAAGTCTTTGCAAGTCCGGGAACCCCTTCCAGAAGGATATGCCCTTTGGCAAGAAGACCGATAAGCAAGCGTTCCACCATCTGCTTCTGCCCCACAATAACCTTGTTCATCTCAGCAGTGATCAAGTCCACAAAGGCACTCTCCCGCTGTATCATTTCGTTAAGTTCTTTAATGTTTGTTTCCATAGGAACAGCTGTTTTTTCAAATAACTAATGCAAAAATAGAACACGGTAACTAGAGGCTGCAACACAAGCGTGTTAAAATATGTTAAGGTAATTACTAAAAAATGTGAAAGGCAACGCTTTTCCCTCCATTACTCAGCGGAAGAGACAATAACAAGGCCATAAGCGTGTAGTATATCCATTTTTTTCTACCTTTGTGGGGGTAAAGAGACTAGACATAGTCTATGAACAGGGAATAAACAAGTAATAAAATAAACCACAAACGTATGAAAAACAAAAATTTACGATTTCATCTTTGGGCAATTCCGGTTAGCGTTTTTGTCTTTTTGTTGGCTTTTTCTGCCGCTCAGGCTCAGACAAAAACGAAAAACAGAGTTCCTTCCTCCAAGGATTCAGGCATTGCAGCCATGGAGTACGTAACAGGGATGAGGGTAAATCCCGCTACCGGAACTATTGATACGAAAGACGTACAGAAAGCTCAAGCAAGCGCAACGGCGCTAATGCAAGCAAAAGGAAAAGCCGACCTTACGTGGGAATCTCGCGGTCCCATTAACCTCTCAGGTCGTATCAGCACGTTTATTTTTGACCTTCGCGACGAAAGTGGTAATACCATTTATGCCGTCTCTCCTTCCGGAGGTATCTGGAAATCCGAAAATGGAGGTTTGACCTATGAGTTGTCCATTGCGGAGGAGACCATTTTCAAGGCATCCAATCTTTATCAAGCAGATAATGGAGACCTTTATGCCTGTACGGGAGAAGCCTCAGATGCACTCCGATTCAGCGGCTATGGTGCCTTTATGGGCGACGGAATCTACAAATCTACCGATGGATACAACTACACGCGCCTGGAGGGAACGAATCCCAATGGGAATGAGGACTCACCATGGGTTTGTGTATTTGACTTTGCCATTAAAAACAACACATACTACGCAGCTACCATTCAGGGATTATACCTGTCAACAGACAACGGTGTTACATGGAGTGTTGCCATGGATGAAGAGGGGAACGAAATGAACGGCGTGTGTACCAATGTTCAAGTAACGCCCTCTGGAAAGATTTTGGTGGCACACAACAGCCACATGTACGTCACACAGGGAGAGAACAACTTCACCAACTACTCCAACCGCTACATTGATGAGAATGACAGCGTTATCAACCCAGAGAGTCTTCCCCGTGATGGCATTGCCTACCTCACCTTCAAATATGCTTCCAGTGATGAAAATATCATCTATGCCATCGCTTGCAACGTAGATGATCCACAAACCGGAGGAGATGAGAATGATGAGTACGGCACCCTGGAAGGTATCTATGCTTCCTTCGACGGAGGAACAACATGGGAAACCATCGGTCCCGGAAGCAGTGAAGGATTTATGGTCTTTACGACCAACAATGGCCCCTACACTGCAGCCATAGGCATTGACCCCCAAGATCCTTACCATGTAGTTATAGGGGGAACAAACCTTTACAACGGAACCTTTGTTGACCACGGATCTTTCTACCGTTGGATAGAGGTCACCTCTTCCGACTCACCTATCTACTATATCCCGGCAAACAAACACGAAATTCTTTATCACCCCAAGGATAATCAAACCATCCTCACCGCTACCGATGCCGGTATCTTCTCTATGAATATGGCTACCTCGGAAATTAAGCCTCTGTTTAAAGGACTAAATACCAGCAACTGTTATTCTGTAAATGCCGGATTTAACGGATCTCTAATCGCCTCTACTCAGAGTCTTAACAGTATTATTGCTCCGGGAACAGGGACCCTTCCGCTCAACGGTTACTCCATCCAGCAACCCTATTACACCCATTCTCAAACAGGTGCCAGAAGCTATCACTCCTTTATTTACCCCATTGCCATCATCTACTCAAACGATGGTGTATCGGAGATTGATTATTTCCGGGTTGATGATCAGGAGAGCCAACACATGGTATTTAGCACGGATCAAGTTGTACAGGATGCAGTACGCAACAAAGACAAGAGCTTCCAAGTCCCCACACTTTTATGGGAAAGTTTTAACAACCCATACAGCAGAGACTCTCTTACATTCAAGGCTAAAGAGGCTACTCCCCAAGGAACAGTAGTCACAGTAACCAGTCCTAATGGCAAATATCCTGTTAATTTTGAATTACCCTACGATCTTCCCTATGGAAACGATAGTTCTATTACTTTCCAGGATCCCATCAGTTCCAAAATGTTTGTAGCACTGAAAGGATCGGTCTACATGACACTTGATGCCATTAACTTCTTCAAGGATCCCGAATGGTTCCTCATCTCCGACTCTGTAGAAAATGATGGTGTCAAAGGAGTTGCTTCGGCTATCGGGTTAACAGAAAATGCAAACCATCTCTTCGTAGGAACAGAAGATGGACGCCTGTTCCGCATATCGAACCTCTCCCTGGCATATAATAAGGAGCGTGCCGATGTAACCAGTCCTGACTGTATCATCTCTACAGAACTGATCCATACCTTCGAGGAAGGTCGGGTAATCACCTCCATTGCAACGGATCCCAATGATAAAAACAGCTTGGTAGTTACCTTGGGAAATTACGGCTACAATGACTATGTCTTCTTCTGTGATAATGCTATTGATGAGCATCCTACTTTTACCTCCATACAAGGGGCACTTCCCAAGGCACCTGTTTATTCATCCGTAATAGAGATGAATAACAGCAACATGGTGATTGTGGGAACAGAGTATGGAATCTATGTTACAGAAAGCACCACCTCTCCCAACTGGGCCTATGCGAGTACAGGGCTTGGCTCGGTACCGGTGTTCGAACTCAAACAACAAACGATCACACACTATCCGATCATTACGGAAGGTATGCATCTGTCCGTCACAAACTATGGCGTGATCTATGCCGCCACAGGAGGAAGAGGCCTCTTTGAGTCCAGAGCATTTGTAGGAATCAATGACTATGATACGCCAAGTGGCCATGCTAATCTTTCCAACCTGCACGTCTATCCTAACCCGGTTGAAACAACAGCTAATGTACAATTCGATGCCAATGAGCCTGGAATTGGAATGATTAACATCTTCAACCTTAGTGGAAGAGTTGTTAAGTCGGAAACCATTAGAATGACCAGTGCCGGCAGTAAAACATTCCCCGTGGATATGACTCATTTCACTCCGGGCGCTTATGTGATACAAGTGGTTCTTAATGGTCAAAGTGCTACCGCTAAAGTGATGATTGCTGAATAATCCGGATCGTTTTTATTACCTGTTAAATTGAAAAAAAACATAACTATGAAGAAAATATTTACTGTGGTTAGCCTGCTATTCGCTTCCGCTTACCTCTTTGCCGGCACGTTGATTTACACACCGACTCTCAAGGCACCTGAAAATGGCACAGAATATCTTATGCCTCTTATCAAACTCGACTGGAATGCCGTAGCAGGTTCAGTGGATCTTCATTACGAAGTACAATTGGATACAGACGCTAACTTTTCCAACCCTCGCACCTTCTCCTCGGAAGTCACCGCTTTTGATTTGCCCCTGTTAATGCTTAATACAACCTATCACTGGAGAGTAAGGGCTATTGATGGACAGGACATCTCAGCGTGGTCTGAGGCTTGGACTTTTTATACGATCAGTCAGTTTTATAACAAAACACCTCCGAACAATAAAAAAGGCGTTCTTCCCATCACTACCTTGAAGTGGCAGTCAGCCCCCTCTGGATCAGGATTAACAGATATCACGGGTATTGACACCTTCACTATTGCCATTGACACCGAAGAAGATTTTGATTCTAAGGATTATATGGAAATTACGGTTATGGCAGATACGGTTATCAACGAAGATGCACAAAGTTCTGCCGATATAATCTCACCCCTCCTTCTCTTTAATACAGACTATTTTTGGAAGGTAAAAGCGACCAATGAGATCAGTGAAACAGAATGGTCAGAAGTTAGCTCCTTCTCAACCATTGATAAAACAAAAATCTCAAAACCCAGTGACGGTAGCACTGTAGATCCTGTCACACTACTGAAGTGGCAAAGCAAGAGTTGGGATCTCTTCCTGGTACAACTCTCAGAGGATCCTGACTTCACCACTGCCACTAATATTGTGACAGAAGAGTCTAAAATGGATAGCGATCCGTTGGTTTTTGGGCAAACCTATTTCTGGCGTGTTGCCCTTATGAGTGATCGAGACACTTCCTTGTGGGATAGTAACGATCCTAAAAGTTTCACCATAAGGTCAGCTACCGAATTGGAGTATCCGGAAAATGGAGCGCACAACGTTAGCACCACCCCCACACTGGGCTGGGAGGGAATCTCTGGCCCCACAAAATACCTGTTACAGGTATCCGTTGAGGATGAAACTTTCACGCACCCCATGGAGTATCATGTAGATGCAGAAAATGCCGGCTCAACAGAAGAATTCACGATTGTGCAGGCTATAGACAGTGCAGCCATGGTATACTGGAGAGTAAAAGCATACATTGGAGATGACATCGAATCTGACTGGAGTGAAGAGTGGAACTTCCAAATTGCCGCTACAGGTATTGAAGAGGCTACAACAGAAAACCTTCAGGTCTATCCAAACCCCTCCAATGGCGAGTTTACCCTCACCTTTGATCAAGCTGAAGGCGCCAATGTTCAGCTGATTATTAGTGATATGACGGGAAAAACTGTCTACGAAGAGTCTTTGAACTTCAGTACAAATAATACCCATAGTATTAACGCCAACCTTATGAAGGGGGTTTATATTCTTCAACTTCATAAAGGGGATAAAACTTATACGGATAAAATTACAATCCGTTAATATTTAATTAAAGGGGAGAATTTCAAAAGCATCCTATTTTTGAAAACTCCTTGTGTATGTATCAACTTCTAAACTACTTGCAATTGAGGCTGTCTTTTTAGGCAGCCTCTTTTTTGATCACCTAAGCTTATCAGCAAACTTTTAATAATCAAATTGTTGTATATTTTCTTTGATATAATCATATGACAATAACACCAATGAAAGAAGAGGAGGGATACCGTATCTCCTCTGCACTCCCCAACGGTTAACCTTATTTAGCGTCTGTCTATAAAGTCCGACTTCTTCGTTACGCTTGCCTTCCAAAGGGTCATTTACCCTAGTAAACGCCCCTATTTCAGCCTTCGCAAGCCTCGAATTCGAACGTTCTATAGAGACTCTTCTCAAAACGCTGACTTTATGGACAGACACTATTTAGCGTCTGTCTATAAAGTCCGACTTCTTCGTTATGCTTGTCTTCCAAAGGGTCATTTCCCTTAGTAAACGCCCCTATTTCAGCCTTCGCAAGCCTCGAATTCGAACGTTCTAGACAGCCTCTTCTCAAAACGTTGGCTTTATAGACGGAGGCTAATTATAGCGTTTCCCCAAAGAAAAAGAGAGGTAAAAATGAGTAAAAAGATTGATGGGATCGGTAAAAGCCATCACGGGCACAGGTACGGGCGAAAGATCAAAGGCAAGTCCCAACTCCAAGGACTGAATTACCGGTTCATAGACGCCAAACTCGAAGTCAAAGCCTGCACGCGCATAGACTCCCGGATAAAACCTTATCTCCCGAACCCCGGAAAAGAAGGAGGCTCTCCCATAAATGTTATCATAAAAATGTTCATCCGGATCATACTTCCGTAAGACAAGTTTCTCATCCCCTATGGGAGTACCAGAGAAGGAAAAAACATACAGGTAGACGGGCTTAGCCAATACCACGGAGAGGCCTCCCGCATAGTTAAAATTCACAGCCACTCCCCCATAAAAAGGCTTAGAGGCAACTCTCCGCTCCCCTCCCACTCCCAAGCGAGTAAGAAAGATATCATTCAACTTCCCATACACATAACTCTTGGAATAGGGGTAGTTAAAATTGGTGGTTCGGATCTCCTTCAGACTGCGATGGTACATTGCACCTGCCTCCCAAAAATGTTTTTTAAAGGCATTATCCCTTTTCGCTTTTCGCATATAGAGGCCAAAACCAGAAGAGTGAAGCAAAACCCCCACACGATACTCATTTTGGTAAGCAATCCTATTCTCCACGAGAGATGTGTCCCTAAGCATAGACTGCTGAGACCAACCCAAGAGAGGAAGCGAAAAAAAAAGTAACAAAAATGCCGTGTATCTATTTTTCATATCTACACAAAGAGAAAACCGAAACGACAACTATCATGCGATAGCCCGGAAGTGAAACACTAATATCCTTGCTCCACTTGAAATTTATGCACCTCACCATAAGCGGAACAACGCTCACTAGACTTACAAGAACTCAAAAAAAGACATGCAAGTAACGTAACTGCTAAAAAGATGGCTATTTTCTTCATATCATTAATTCCTTATTATTTGACAACCACGTTGTATCTTCCTGACAAAGGTAGCCCAATTCCCTATTTATAACAAACTATTCTACCAAATATTGCCGTTGAACGAAGAAATGCCCCCTCCAGGCGCCATTGGAAACCTTTTTAAAGAAAGAGGAGGATCGAACGATTGTTGATATAATGTACTGATGTGATCGCGAATTGGTCTCTTCTCACCAGCTATTCCTTGGGAGAATTTGGTAATCTATCGATAAGTTAAAATTGAGAGGGGGCGAATTACAAGAAAAGGTTATACCTTTGACCATAAATTGTATTGGTGAAAAATTCAAACATTATATTTGGGACTCGCCCCCTCATTGAGGCCATTGAGTCGGGGAAAGAGATTGAGAAGATCTTCCTTAAAAAGGGACTTAGGGGAGAGGTTTTTTTTGAGCTTCAACGTTTAATACGCCACTACAACCTCCCTTTTCAGGTGGTTCCTGTGGAGAAGCTCAACCGCATCACACGAAAGAATCACCAGGGGGTTATCGCCTTCATCGCTCCCATTTCCTACCAGGAAACAGCGACGCTTTTACCGGGATGGTATGAATCGGGGATCTCTCCCTTAGTCATGATCCTCGACAGGCTCACAGATGTGCGCAATATGGGAGCCATCGCCCGAACGGCAGAGTGTGCAGGCGTAAATGCCCTCATTGTCCCCCAAAAAGGGAGTGCTCAGATTAATGCTGATGCCATAAAAACCTCCGCGGGGGCACTCAACCGCATTCCAGTTGAGAAGGCACCCTCCCTCTCTCAATCCGTTAAATTCCTAAAGGATAGTGGGCTACAGATTGTAGCATGTACTGAAAAAACCGATACTAGCTACCTTGATATCGACTTCACCCTCCCCACGGCGATTATCATGGGATCGGAGGAGAATGGGATTGCTGACCATCTGCTCAGAATGAGTGACCATCAGGCCCGTCTTCCCCTACAGGGAGAGATCGGTTCGCTAAATGTTTCTGTAGCTGCCGGTATTATCCTATACGAATCGGTTCGACAGCGTCTTCACAAATTACCATAAGCACATCGCATATTGTCATTAAACCTTAATATTACCTTCCACATGAAACATAAACTCCTTCCTTTTATCCTCCTATCTCTTCTTTGGGCATCGTGTTCACGCAAACATACAGAGGAGACCTTCTACAAAAATGGGGTAAAAAGTAGTGAGATCACCTATGAGGGAGATACGCCTGAAGGAGTAGCCAAGTTTTGGCATCCCAACGGTGTATTAATGCAGGAGAACAGGTACATAGGGGGAAAAGTCTCCGGAACACTTACCCGCTGGCATCCCAACGGCCAGTTGGAGACGGAAGAGGAGTATGCCCATGACTTGAGAGAGGGGGTCTCCAAAGCCTATAGCCAAGAGGGAAAGCTGCTGCGAAAAAGCTATTATGTCAATGACACACTGGATGGCCCACACCGGGAGTTCTACGAAAACGGAACGTTGAAGGTAAAGGGATGCTATGCAAAAGGCTATTACGAAGGAGAATGGCAATGGTTCGACAGAGACGGAACCCTACTGGGGGATGCATTTTTTCACGAAGGATCGGGTATACAGAAAGCCTACCACATAGATGGTACACTCCTCAAGGAGATGGAATATTACAAAAACCATAAGGTCCAGAAAGGGGCGCAACCAAAACCTGAAACAAAAGCAGGAGAGGACCTTTTAGACGACAGAAAGGATGTCCTCAAAAAAGGTGATAATGAGTAGGTTATTTCTTTTTATAAAAATCGTGAAAAAAAGCCGAAGAAAGTTTTTTGATTTCACAAATTGATCTACATTTGTTGTGTAAATCCAGCGAGAGGCTCTCTCCTTACGGGGGGAGATTTGTTGGGGCGTGTGGCCTTTAAGGCCATGTAACATACAACATTAAATTAATGTGATATAAACCCAAAAAAGACCGACGAAATGAACGTTGAAAAAATGATGAATGCCTTGGAAGCGAAGCATCCGGGCGAAGTTGAGTACTTACAGGCAGTGCGTGAAGTTCTTGAATCCATTGAGGATGTTTACAATGAGAATCCTCAGTTTGAGTCAGCCGGAATCATCGAGAGACTGATAGAACCTGACCGCGTGTTAACATTTAAAGTGCCTTGGGTAGATGACAATGGAAAAGTACACGTTAACCTTGGCTATCGCGTGCAGTTTAACGGGGCTATTGGACCTTACAAGGGAGGACTTCGTTTCCACCCGAGTGTAAACCTCTCCATTTTGAAGTTTCTTGGCTTCGAACAGATCTTTAAAAACAGCCTTACCTCCCTCCCCTTAGGTGGTGGTAAAGGAGGTTCTGACTTCAACCCCAAGGGAAAATCAGATGCAGAAGTAATGCGTTTCTGTCAGTCGTTCATGATGGAACTTTGGCAGCTCATTGGCCCTGACACCGATGTTCCTGCAGGAGACATTGGCGTAGGAGGACGTGAAATTGGATTCCTCTACGGTATGTACAAAAAATTAGCACGTGAGCACACAGGCGTACTTACAGGAAAAGGACTGAACTGGGGTGGATCTCTAGTCCGTCCAGAAGCTACTGGTTTTGGAGCCGTATACTTTGCTAAAGAGATGCTCGCTACAAAAGGTGAAACTTTCGAAGGAAAAAGAGTAGCTATCTCCGGCTTTGGAAACGTAGCATGGGGAGCAACTACCAAAGTAACCCAACTGGGAGGAAAGGTTGTAACCATCTCCGGTCCCGACGGATACATCTATGACGAAAGTGGTATCTCCGGTGAAAAGATTAACTACCTCTTGGAACTCCGTGCTTCCAACCAAGACATCGTAGAACCTTATGCTAAGCAATTCCCCGAGGCAAAATTCTTTGCTGGAAAACGCCCATGGGAAGTGGCTGTTGACGTAGCTATTCCTTGTGCTACACAAAACGAACTGCACAAAGAGGACGCAGAAAATCTTGTAAACAATAACTGTATATGTGTTGCCGAAGGCGCAAACATGCCCAGTACACCAGAAGCAATAGAGATCTTCCAAAAGAACAAGATCCTCTTCGCTCCCGGTAAAGCGGTAAATGCAGGTGGTGTTGCCACTTCTGGCCTGGAGATGTCTCAAAATGCCCTCAAAATGGGATGGAGCCGCGAAGAAGTAGATGAAAAACTACACACTATCATGGTCAATATTCACAAGGCTTGTGTTGAACATGGTAAAGACCAGGACGGCTATGTGGATTACGTCAAAGGAGCCAATATTGCCGGATTCCTCAAAGTGGCCAACGCTATGCTTGACTTGGGTGTTGTATAATCTACGACTCCCACCTCAAAAAGAGTCAAAGAGAGGGCTGCTCCAATAGTGGGCAGCCCTTTTTCTATAACAAAATTCCTACCTTTGCCGGTCATAAAAGTAATTTTCTCCTCTTAAAAAGCCTATTAATGAAAAAATATACGTTGCTTTTTTCCGCCATTTTAACAACCCTAATCACCCTCATGGGGCACACTCAAACAGTAACCCTCTCCTTCGACAAACCTTTGCTTGAACAGAGAGGAGCCTATGTTGAGATCGTCTACCCCCATCTTATGAATGGAGGCAAGCCGGGTTCTCCTCTACTTCCGCTATACAACCATAACCTATTGCTCCCTGCGGGGCTAGAGGTCTCCGCTGTAACTATCACCGATATCCAATACTACCCTACCCGAGCCCATGGTGTCATTGTGCCGGCACAAAAGCCCGTACCCCTTTCGTTGCGTCAAGACACGATCCCCTTTACGCCACCGGACAGCAATATTTATAAAAAGAGACAATTCCCCCCCAAGGCCATCACGCATCACCAGACCCATTTTTTGGCCGGCCATGGCATTGCCTCTTTTCAAGTTTGTCCAGTGGTATATGCCCCAAACACCCATGAAATCCGCTTTATCTCCTCCATCTCCTTTGCATACAAAACCACAAATAGTCGCAAAGAGAGATGCCGCACTTCCACCACCGAAGAGGTCAAAACACGCATCCGGAAGATAGTCTCCAACCCCGAACAATTACACTCATACCCCCAGCACAATGATGAAAGTACTTCTGATATACTCATCATATCAAAAGCAGCATACCTCCCCCTTATGAAGGATTTCATCGCTTACAAGAATAGTGTTGGCTTTTTTGTAACAACCCGCTCCACAGAAGAGATCTTCAACACCTACGAAGGAGAAGATGCACAAGAGCAGATCCGTAACTGCATCAAAGCGATCTATGAGGAAGAAGGGATCTCCTATGTCCTCTTAGTGGGTGATACCGATCCAGCCAATGAAACGCAACGAATCATCCCCCACCGAGGAATGAAAGCTTTGGATGATTACGATATCCCCTCAGACCTTTACTACTCAAACCTTGATGGCAACTGGGATGAGAATGACAATGGCATTTGGGGCGAAGTTGGAGAGGGAGACCTCTATGCAGAGGTAGCCATTGGACGCTTCTGTGTGGACTCTCCCGGAGAAATAGCCCACATGATCCACAAAAGCATCCATTATCAAGATGCTCCAGTGGTGAGCGATGCCCACAAATTTCTTTTGGTGGGAGAAAACCTCAACAACGACCCTTTAACCTGGGGGGGCACCTACATGGATGAACTCCACTATGGCACATCAAACCATGACTTCACGACCATGGGCATAAGTGAAACAGTTCATGTAAGCCACCTCTACGACCGGGATGAGGTATGGAACCCTAAACAGATTCGGGATCACTTTAACCTCTATGGATTAAACTTTCTGAATCACATGGGACACTCCAATGTCAACTACAACATGAAAATGAACAACCAGGATGTAACTACTCAACGGTTCAAGAATGACGGTATTTCAAGGGGGTTTAGCATAGGATACTCCCAAGGGTGCTACAACGGTTCCTTCGACAATAGGGGCACCAATCTAGGCTACTCCACCGGAGACTGTTTTGCAGAGAAGATTACTACCCTTGAGACCGGTTATGCCGCAGCCATCGCCAACGCACGCTACGGTTGGTACATGCCCGGCAATACCGACGCCTCCTCACAATTTTACAACCGCTGTTTTATCCAAGCCCTCTTCGGAGAAGAGATCACTCACATTGGATGGGCAAATACCTATTCTAAGGAGAGGGAAACCTCATGGTTAGAGGATGAGTATTTCCGTTGGACCGCCTATGAGCTCAACCTCTTCGGCGATCCTTCATTAGACATCTATACCGCAAAACCCGAACCCATCCACCTAACGCTCCCCAATACCATCATCGAAGGAACAAACCAACTGGAATTCAATAGTGATGCCCCTCACGCACGCGTTGCCCTCCTCCAAGACAGTGTATTACTATTACGCACATTTACCGATGCCGAAGGAAAATGCAACCTTACCCTACCCTCCCCAGCCATTGGAGGCCAAAACTACACTGTTTCTATGATTGGCCACAACAAGCTGCGGCATATACAAACCATTGAGGTCGTTCAAAATAGTGCCGTCATCATCTGTACAGAAGCTATCATCTGCGACACGGCCTATAATGGAAATGGAAATGGAAATGCAGATTATGGAGAGAGTGTTAACGTAAAGCTCACTTTTGAAAATAGGGGCAATAAACCCTGTAACGATGCCCTATTTACAGCCCTTACAACGGATACTGCCATCACTATTCACCATAACCACACTCATACAGGATCGTTGGAACCAGGTGAATCGGTTGTACTCTCCAACGCCTTAACCTTAGATCTTGCTCCGGACATCCTTCCTGGAAACCGTACGATACAAATCATGCTTGATGAAGACAAAACATGGAAGAACGCATTCCTCTTAAAAGTGGGGGGAGCCATCCCCTCCATTGAAGAGACCTTACTCACGGAAGTTAGCGGAAATCAAAATGGGAGAGTAGATCCAGGGGAAACAGCCCTCTTAACCTATATCCTCAAAAATAGAGGTAACACCTCCTTAGAAGAGGTTACCTTCACCCTAACGCTCCATGACATCTACCTGAGCTGCTCCAATCCTGTTCAAGCATTGGGAGATATTGAGGCCGGAGAACAAATAGAGGTCTCCTTTGAGATCACAGCGGATGAAAAGACCCCGGAAGGATTTAGTGCTTTTGTCTCCTTTGAGATGAATGGAATACGAGAAAAACATTTCCTCAAAAACCATAGTCTATCCGTGGGGATACCACAAATTTTAATCTGTGATTTAGATGGAAATAAAAACTCAGGACCAGAACTTTTAGCCACGATTGAACGTTGTGGAGGCAATGCTGAATATCGCACTCATATTCCCGAAGATCTCTCTGGCTACAACGCCATCTTCTTATGCCTGGGAATCTTTCCCCATGCACATGATGTCACCCAGGAGGAGGGACAACTTTTTGCTGACTTCCTCCTCTCGGGGAAGAGCATGTATCTGGAGTCCGGTAATTTCTGGTACTTCAACGACTCCACAGCCCTCCACCAAATGATGCAGATCACCTCTTCCATTGGAAACGGGTGGATCTATGGAAACGAACAACTCATCGGGCTTGAAGGGACCTTTGGCGAGGGAATGGAGTTTGCCTATACTGGTGACAACGATCATATCGACCATCTGGAGGTTTCAGAACCGACAACCCTTATCTTCAACAGTGAACCTCACACCTTCGGAGCCATGGCAGCACATCAGGGCGAGAATTACACCATGATTGCTTCCTCCTTTGAATGGAGTGGCCTCACCCCAACTAACGAATCCTCCACCACCCAACAACTCATGGAGGAAATTATGAACTACCTCCATATCAATACGGCAAAACCACCCATTATCTCACTGGGAAAAGACACCACAATCTGTCTCTATCATCAAATTCTCTTAGATGCCGGTGAAGGGTTCGAAGAATACCTTTGGTCCAATGGCGCCACCACACAGACCATCACGGTGGACACCTCTTCCTTCAAAGAGATCGTCAACCCCATCACCGTACAGGTTACCGATACATACGGCTACATAGGAAGCGATGAAATTGTCATCACTTTCAGTAACTGTGCTGATATCACAGAGAAGAGTAAAGAGACACTTAAGGTGACGATCTATCCGAATCCCACAAAAGATCAACTCACTATTATGTATCCCCAGGAGACATTCTCTCTATCCATTAGCGACCTCTTCGGAAGAGTTATTCATACCGAAAACCGATGCTATCACTCATCAACAATCAATCTAGGAAATCAAAAGAAAGGCATTTATCTGCTCTCCATCTCCACGAAAAAAGGAGTTATTCAACAAAAAATAGAACTTTTATAGTTTCTGGAAGAGCAGCATAAAAAACTTTTAATCAAGAAGAACCACCAAACAAAGCATCACAAAGAGATCGCATAAAAAAAGTCCCCCTAAAATAGGGGGACTTTTCTAATCTTATCCAATGGTTTTAACACTCGACAATCTCTATCCAACCATGTAGGTCTTCCACATCACCGTACTGAATACCCAACAGACGATCATACAACTTCACCGTCCATGGTCCTGGTTTACCATCTTTTGAAAAGACATACTCTTTATGATCCTCCCGGTCTACAACCTTACCGATGGGAGAGATCACAGCAGCAGTACCACAAGCTCCGGCTTCCTCAAAGGTTGCCAACTCTTCCACGGGGACGTGTCTTCTTTCCACTTTCAGACCAATATCTTCTGCAATTACCCGGAGGCTCATATTGGTAATAGAGGGAAGAATAGAGCCTGAGTCAGGCGTAATGTAAGTACCCTCTTTTATACCAAAGAAATTGGCAGGACCGGCCTCATCAATATACTTCTTCTCCTTTGCATCAAGGAAAAGTACATTGGCATACCCTTCAGCGTGCGCTCTCTCAGAAGCTCTCAGACTGGCAGCATAGTTACCCCCCACCTTAATATGTCCTGTTCCCAAAGGAGCGGCACGGTCAAAGTCGCGTGCAATCTGAAAGTCTACCGGCTTAAAGCCCTGCTTGAAGTAAGGACCTACAGGGGTCACAAATACCACAAAGAGATACTCGTCCGAAGGCTTCACCCCTACCTGAGCTCCGGATCCTATGAGTAACGGACGAAGATAAAGCGACGCCCCCGTTCCATAAGGGGGCACAAAGTGCTCATTCAACTGAATTACCCGCCTCACAGCCTCTCCAAAGAGCGACTCAGGCACTTCAGCCATCATCACCCCCTCCGCAGACCGGGCAAGACGCTTCGCATTCTCTTGCCAACGAAAAAGACGAATTTTTTCATCTTTTCCACGAAAAGCTTTCAACCCTTCAAAGGCTTCCTGTCCATAATGTAGACAAGAGGCCGCCATATGAATCGGAATATACTCATCAGAAGAGACTTCCAAGGCACCCCATTTTCCATCCCGATAGTAACACCGAACGTTATACGCTGTTTTCAAATAACCAAAGGGTAACGATCCCCAATCTATATTACTCATAATATACAGTTTATATAAATTAATAATAGTTTATTTATTCCGCGCTAATTTAGTATTAAACTGCCATAAAACCAAGAAAGGGAACACAAACCTCCCCTCTTTTTCCACACGGTAGCACAACTATTCACCTTAAATTTCCTACCTTTAAACCATGATTTTAGCAGTGGATCTTGGGGTAAAGACAGGAATGGCTCTCTTCAACTCTTCCGGTGAGCCCCAATGGGTTCGAAGCCGTAACTTCGGCAACCTTGCACGCTTAAAGAGAGCAATCCCCCACCTCCTCCACGAACTCCCCTCAAGCAGCATCATCGTGATAGAAGGAGGGGGAATCATTGCCAAAGCATGGGAAGAGGAAGCCAAAAAACAGCACTTCAACATCATTAAAATCCATGCAGCAACATGGCGTAACGATCTTCTCTACCAACGACAACAACGAAAAGGAACAGAGGCCAAGAAGAATGCACTACGTCTAGCCCTACAAATTCTTCGAAAATCGGGAATCCCTGCTCCAAAATCCCTTACCGATGATGCTGCAGAAGCATTCCTTATCGGATACTGGTTCATTCATCATTACATAATCTCCGATAAATAGAGTCTGTCTATAAAGTCCGACTTCTTCGTTACGCTTATCTTCCAAATGGTCATTTACCCCAGTAAACTCCCCTATTTCAGCCTTCGCAAGCCTCGAATTCGAACTTTCTATACAGCCTCTTCTCAAAACGCTGACTTTATGACAGGCACCAAGCAAGTACCAAATACGTTGTTACGCATCATAAGCCATCCATAAAAATTGCCCGCAGAGAGGAAAACACGCCTCCCTACG
>PDWI01002587.1_pt1 | contig 26945 bp, 23 predicted proteins | sample 1430891 | NCBI WGS metagenome assembly PDWI01 (sample SAMN01162508, study PRJNA174530) | Oral metagenome, whole genome shotgun sequencing project. | biome: Marine environment; feature: Marine mammal; material: Swab sample of the gingival sulcus; isolation source: swab sample of gingival sulcus... | reverse complement strand
ATGATGAGGATATTTTCGCCTAAAAATAAAATGGATATTGATATGATAGCACCTTATATATCCACTCGTTCGCTAATATTTACGTTGATTTTACTTGTATTAAGTGTGTTGTTAGGTTATGTACTATATGAGAAAAGAGATTTGGAGAAATGCAGTGATTTTATAGTGTTTAAAAGTGCTAAAAAAGTAATTACACTTATTATAGCTTTAATGTTATCGCTATTATTTGCCAATATATTTAGCGTTACGAGTATAGAGATATTAAATGTCAACAATGCTACTACTTTACCGATATATATTGGAGCTTTTGCAGGAGCTTTATTAGGATATATTATAATGAAGCTCATATCTGAAAAGAGTATAAATATAGTTAAGCATTTGCTGAATAGTGTTATATTTGCAGTTGTAATTGTAGCGATAATATTTGTCGTAGATATGGACGTATTTGGATATGAGAAATATGTTCCTAAAGCTAACGATGTCGAAGTTGCTTATGTTTATAAAGACGATTATTCTCTCCAGATTGAAAGCAAGAGAAGTGGAATTAGAGGTTTAAATGACGTTTATGGCTCTATAGAAAGAAATATGCGTTTTAATTTTGAGATAATAAAATTATCAGGGTATGAAGATGTAAGTGAGCTTATAGAAAGACATAAAAAACTTATGGAAGATAGTAAGGATACTATTAGTCAAGCTCGTAATACGAAAATAGTATATGTGCTTAAAAATGGAAAAATAGTAGAGAGAGGCTATCCTATAGATTTTGATTCTTCTAATATGAAAGGACTTGCGAAACTTGATAGCAATAGAGAATATTTAACTAAGAGTTATTATGCAGATATAAATAAATATAAGGAACTATTTATGCGAAATGGAGATAAAGCTCTTTATATAGAAGATAATTTAGGTGATACAAAAAATATACCTATAGATAAAGCAGACAGTTTTTTCAAAGCTTATGAAAAGGATTATGTAGAATATATAATCAATAAAACAGCAAATCCTAATTTGAATGGACTAAATATGCTTACGGTATATTCTGATAGTTTGGGTACGATACCGATACTAACAACTTTTGATAGTACGGGTGAGTGGCTAGGGAAAAATGGATTTGCCAATATAGTTAGAACGAGAAGTTCTGGAGAAGTAGAAACTATAGTTATACGTAAAGGAACTGGGAAAAATGCTAAAACTCTATTTAAGATTACAGATAAAGTGCTTATTAAGGAGTTTATGGAATATTCAAATAATGAGAAGCATGATAAAAAATCATCTAAAGTTAGTCGAGATGAATACTTTGAAATAGAGTATCATTATTCTAATGGTGATCATGCGACTATAGTTGATAGTAACGAAGTGATTTACGATGTTATAGGTATAAGTTTAGACAAATTATTTTATTAATTAGATTATTTATATATTGTAATATATAGACTTTTTATAGCAAAAATATAAAAATACGCTTCATATAGTTTTGATTTTAATGTTTTTTACGCGATTTTTATTCATTTTTTAATGGTTATTTAATATTTTAGTGATATCACCTAGCTTGTGTGTTATACTGGTAGCATAGGAGGCGAATTATGAAATACCTAAAAGTCAAGGAAGTCTCTCAAAAGTGGGGGCTTTCTGAAAGAAGTGTTAGAAACTACTGTAACCAAAATAGGGTTGATGGAGCGGTGCTTGTCGGTAAAACTTGGAATATACCAGAAGATGCTAAAAAGCCAGAAAGAATAAACAAGAAGAAATAATATTTAGCTATTAAAACATAATAAATAAAGACGTAAAAGTATGAAGGATTAAAATTTAGGATTTAATCCTTTATATTTTTGTATGAAATTATTACTTAACTAAAATGAAATATTGTTGATATATGTACTATATTTGTTGTAAAATGAATATAGTACTTGTTTCTTATATTTTATAGAGAAAAAACAAAAGGGATTAGGAGATTGTAAATATGAGCAGAGATGAAAAGGGTAGGAAAATTTTAAAAAGAGTTAAATTTGTAAAGTGGAGTGCTAACTATGACCCTGAAGAAGTATCGAAAGAAATATGTGAACATTCAGAAAATTTTGAAAAGAAGTTAGTCGAACAATTAAAAAAGCTAGGAAAAAAACAAAAAGAGAATAAATTAAAGCAGTATAAAATAGCTAGAGAGCTTGAAATGGAAGATATTGATTTAAAGATTAAGCAAAAACCAGAAACTATAAGAGCAGGTGTAGTAGTTATTTGGAGTGTTATTTTATCAATGCTTTTTATGTATACAGATAGCTTTAGAATATTGTTTCTCATACTTTTAAATAGCATTAGGCAAGTTATAGAACCAAATTATGTAGTGAACGTAATATTTTTTACTTCTGTAGTTTTAATTTTACTACTTTTTTATTATATTATATATTTAATTTCATATAAGTTAAGAATAAAGAGATTTAATAGCAGGTGGGCATCTAGTAGTATAGAATATAAAAAGTTACAACAGGAAATAAATATTATAGATGAAAAACTTGATGATTTAGACCAAGTAGAAGTTGGTAAAAGAAAGTTAAAAAGGGTTGCAAGTAGAAGATTAAATAGAAAATCTGGATATTTAGATGCTAAATTAATGAAAAATGTGGATAAAAAAAGTAAATCTAAAGATGACAGTAACTGCTTTATACACTTTAGGAGTTTTGAATGAGTAGATTTAAAATTATTTTAATTATAGCCATATATCTCTTTAGCAGCGGTATACTTTATATAATTACGCATGGGCATAGTGCTTTTTTCTTGGCTTATAAAATTGTATACGGATTACTTTTTTTCGTACTTTTGTACTATGCATATAAGTATTTTTCGTTTAAAATAGAGTAAGTAAATGGGTGCATTAGGCATTTTAATAAAAAATAGAATGAGAGTATAGATTATGAAAAATAGTAAAACAGTAGGTGTGCTTGGTGGTTTAGGGCCGATGGCTACGGTTTATTTTTACGATAAAGTCGTAAAGATGACAGATGCAAAGGCCGACCAACAACATATAGATATGATTATAATAAATAGGGCGACTACGCCAGATAGGACGGCTTTTATAGTAGGTAAATCAGATGAAAATCCAGCACCTGTAATAATAGAAGATGCCAAAAGACTTGAGGTGGCAGGTGCTGATTTCATAGTGCTTACTTGTAATACTGCGCATTATTTTTATGATAATATAGCAAGTAGCGTAGGCGTTCCAGTCGTAAATATGATAAGAAAAACTGTAGAAAAAGTAGTAGAACATAAATTTGATAAAATAGGCATTATGGCTACTTCTGGTAGCATACAAACTAATACTTATCAAAATATATGCGATGAACTAGGAGTTAAATACGTTTTGCCAGATGAAAATCTTCAGAAAAAAGTTATGAAAGTAATTTATGACGATGTGAAAGCTGGTAAAGATAGTTACAAAGAAGACTTTTATTATGTCGTTAAACAGTTAAAGGAGCAAGGGTGTGATGGTGTGATACTCGGTTGCACAGAGCTTTCTATAATAAAAGAAAATGAAAAGTTATCAGCTGATTTTTTCGTAGACTCATTAGACGTGCTTGCAAAAACTACGATAGAGCTTTGTGGTCGCAAGTGGCTATGTTAAAAATTTTTGTGTGAGAAAAAATATTATTGGTTAAAAATAAGTGATATTTAATTATTACTTTATAATTAAAACTTTGTAGTATAAACTTCCTATGAACTTTGATTTGGTGTAAATCATAGTTTATAGGAAGTTTTTTGTATATTTTACACAAAAAACAGGAAGTGAATATGTAAAATAGTATAACTTGACAATAAAACACAATAAGAATATAATTAAATAGAAGCAAGTTAATAAAAAGTTAATATTAACTTTATATGAAGTTTATGTTAACTATCAATCTTTTTAGGAGGAAACGATGTTGGAGAAAGTAAGATTAGGTATCGCACCTATAGCATGGACAAATGATGATTTGCCTGATTTAGGTGGAGAGAACACATTTGAGCAGTGTATTAGTGAGATGGCTTTGGCAGGGTTTACTGGCTGTGAAGTAGGAAATAAATATCCGAGACACGATGAAGAGTTACTTAAAAGAAGATTAGACATAAGAGGTATGAGCATAGCAGGAGCTTGGTTTTCGGCTTTTTTGACTACTAAGCCTTATGAAGAAACTAAAGAAGCATTTATTGCACATAGAGATTTTTTGCATAGGTTTGGAGCAAAGATTGTAGTTGTTTCTGAGCAAGGACATAGTATACAAGGCCAGCTTGATACACCTATTTTCGATGACAAGTATACTTTTAATGAACAAGATTGGAAAAAAGTTGCAGATGGACTTAATAAGTTAGGTGCATTAGCAGCAGAAAAAGGTATGAAAGTGGCTTATCACCATCATATGGGAACAGGAATACAAACAGAAGAAGAAGTGGATAAGCTTATGAGCATGACAGATCCTAATTTAGTTTATCTTACTTACGACACAGGACATCTAGTTTACTCGGGAGAAGATTACATAAGGTTACTTAAAAAGTATGTTGATAGAGTTGCACATGTTCATTTAAAAGACGTTAGAAATGATAAAGTAGAACAGGTGAAAAAAGAGCATCTTAGCTTTATGGACGGAGTTAGATTAGGAACTTTTACAGTTCCAGGTGATGGAGATATTGATTTTACACAAGTTTTCGAAATTTTGAAAGATAACGATTATGAGGGGTGGTTTATAGTAGAGGCTGAACAAGATCCAGCAGTTGCCAATCCTTTCGAATACGCAGTAATGGCAAGAAAATTCATCAAAGAGAACACAGGACTATAGTAAATATTGAAAAATTAAATTGGAGGTTTTATAAATGAAAAACAATATTAGAAAAATTATGTCGCTCGTTTTAGTAGTAGTTTTAGTTTTAAGTTTGGCATCTTGTGATGATAGCAAAAAAGAAGGTAAAAAAGAAGGTGGGAAAAAAGTTGGTTACGTTATAAACAACTTAAATGATACTTTCCAAACATATATTTTAGAAGCTGCTGAGAAGTATGCTAAAGAAAATGGAATAGAAGTATCTGTTATGGATAGTCAAGAAGATACTATTAAACAACAAGACTTAGTAAATTCACTTATCGAAAAAGGTGTTGATGGATTAGTAGTAATACCTACTGATACAAGCGCTATGGGTCCTATAACAGACGCTGCTCAAAAAGCAGGAATTCCTTTAGTGTATGTAAACAGAAACCCATACTTTGGTAAAGAAGATTCTATGCCTGATAAAGTTTACTATGTAGGTTCAAATGAGAAATCAGGTGGACGTATGCAAATGGAATATATTGGAGAACAAATGGGCGGCAAAGGTGGAGTTGCTATACTTATGGGTATACTTGGAAACGAAGGTGCACTTCAAAGAACTGAAGGTGTTAAAGAAGTAATAAAAGAGAAGTATCCTGACATAAAAGTTCTTACTGAAGAAAGTGGAAACTGGCAACGTGATCAAGGTTTATCTTTAACAGAAAACTTTATGGAAACTTATGGTGATGAGCTTACAGCTGTAATAGCTAACAATGATGAGATGGCTATGGGTGCTATAAGAGCTCTTGAAACAGCAGGTAAATTAGACAAAGTTAAAACAGCTGGTCTTGACGCTATACCTGACGCTTTAAAAGCAGTAGAAGATGGTAGCCTTACTTGTACAGTATTCCAAGATGCAGTAGGACAAGGTTCTACAGCTATGAAGATAGTAGGCGAAGTATTAGATGGTAAAGAGCAAGATGAAAAAGTACAATACATACCATTTAAACTTATAACTAAAGAAAACGTAGGCGAATTTAAGTAATCATAACGATTGTTAAATTGAGTTATTAACAATAGACCTTATTAAGTATCAGTAGCAAACTGTAATAATAAAATGTTTATTTAGTATTAGTGTATTATATGCCTTGGGATTGGGAAATAATTTTTATACATTCCTAGCAGTTGAAAATAATAACTTTTTATGTGCTATATATACTTGGTGAGGTCTTATATTTTGAGGAAAAGCGAGATAGTCTATAACTTTTAAAAAGTTATTTCGGGTAGACATTAGGAGAATTATTAGTGGAAGTAAAAGAAATTTTAAAGATGGAGAAAATTACAAAGACGTTTCCTGGAGTTAAAGCACTTAAAGCAGTTGATTTTACTTTAAGAAAAGGTGAAGTTCACGCTTTAGTAGGTGAAAATGGTGCTGGTAAATCTACACTTATGAAATGTCTTATAGGTATACACCCGCAGACTAGTGGTAAGATTTGGTATGATGGTAGATATATAGAACATTACAATACTGAGAAAGCACTCAAGTTTGGTATATCTATGATTCACCAAGAGCTTAGTCCGATAGAGCATAGAACTATAAGCGATAATATTTGGCTTGGCAGAGAGCCTAAAAATAGATTTGGTTTTATAGATTATAAGCAGATGCACAAGCAGACTAAAGAAATTCTTGATATGATTGATTTAGATGAAGACCCTAAAGAAATCATGAAAAATCTTACAGTGGCAAAAGTTCAGATGATAGAGATTGCGAAAGCTATTTCATACGATTCTAAAATAATTATAATGGACGAACCTACTTCTGCTCTTACTACAAAAGAAACTAAGCAGCTTTACAAGATTATTAGGAGATTGAAAGCTGAGGGTAGAAGTATAATATATATTTCTCATAAACTTGATGAGATATATGAAATCTGTGAGTGGGTAACAGTATTTAGAGATGGTAATTTAATAGGAAGTAAAAGTATAAAAGATATTAAAATCGATGAGATGATTAAGATGATGGTAGGGCGTGAAGTTACTAATCTTTATCCTAGGGGTCAACATGAGATAGGTGAAGTAATGCTCGAAGTCGAGAATTTAAGCAATCCTAGAGATTTTAGAAATATTAGTTTTAAAGCTCATAAAGGTGAAATACTTGGGTTTGCGGGACTTGTTGGTTCTGGAAGAACTCAAATAATGGAAGCTATATTTGGGGCTAGAATGAAGACTAGTGGTGTAATTAAAATAAAAGGTAAAAAAGTAGACATTAAAACGCCTGTTGATGCGATAAAAAATGGTCTAGCGTTTTTAACTGAAGATAGAAGAGATACGGGTATATTCCCTATGCTTTCGGTTCACTACAACATAGTTTGTAGTCATATGAACAGCTATAAAAATAAATTAGGTTTTATAGATGCTAAACTTATGGATAAAGACGTGGCTGACTACATTGAGTCTGTAAGTATAAAAACGCCGACTTCAAAAACTAAAATAGAGAATTTAAGTGGAGGTAATCAGCAAAAAGTTCTTATAGCCAGATGGTTGCTTACTTCCCCTGAAATACTTATTTTAGATGAACCTACTAGGGGTATAGATGTAGGTGCAAAAGCGGAGATATATTCACTTATATACAATTTAGCTGCTAGTGGAAAGTGTGTAATTATGATTTCATCAGAATTGCCTGAAATAATAGGTATGAGTGATAGGGTCATAGTTATGCACGAAGGAGATATAAGTGGCGAACTTATGAGAGATGAATTAGACCAAGAAACTCTCGTAACTTATGCAACAGGTAATAAAAATGAAGCTATTAGAAAACGCAATGGAGAATCATAAATATGGATAAAAAATTAGATAATATTGAAGAGAACGTTGTAGTTCAAGAAGGAACAATAAAGAGTAGAACTCTTAAATTTATGAGTAAGTACGGTATTATATTTATTTTAATACTTATGATTGCTCTTATTACTATTAAAGAACCTAAGTTTTTAGGATATAACAACATACTTAACTTACTAACTCAAAGTTCAATGTATGGAATTTTGGCACTTGGATTGTTACTTGTAATCGTATCAAAAGGAATCGACCTTTCCGTAGGTTCAATACTAGCGTTTTCTGCTGTAGTTACAGCAAGCCTTAGTCAAGTTTCAGACGCAACGTCAAAGATGTTCCCAAACTTACCTATGATGAGTATTTTTGTAAGTATTATAGTTGCATTATCTATAGGTGCTCTTTTAGGATATATAAATGGTGTGCTTATAGCAAGAACTGGAATACCAGCATTTATAGCTACTCTTGGTATGTATACAGCTGCTAGAGGTGCTGCTCTTATGTATACTTCTGGTAAGCCAGTGAGTAACTTAAATCCAGCACTTGATTTCTTTGGTAAACGTCTATTTGGTATTTTACCAGTGCCAGTGCTTATATATGCTGGTGTAATTATACTTACTTATGTAATACTTAAAAAGACTAGCTTTGGTGCTAGTGTATACGCAATAGGTGGAAATATCCACGCAGCTGAAATATCTGGTATAAAAGTAAAAAGAAATATTTCTCTTATATTTATGTATTCAGGACTTTTAGCTGGTATTTGTGCACTTATTTCAATGGGTAGAACAGGAAGTACTCAGCCTACTATCGGTACAGGCTGGGAGCTTATAGCAATCGCTGCTACTACGGTAGGTGGAACTAGCCACTCAGGTGGTATAGGTACTGTATGGGGGACTGTAGTAGGTACTCTTATACTTGGTGTTATTGCTAATGGTTTTACACTTTTATCTGTAAATGCTTATTTACAAGATATTATAAAAGGTGTAATTATAGTAGCTGCTGTTATATTTGATATGAGAAAAAATGCAAAGAAAGCTTAAACATAGGAGATATAATTTATGAAACTAAGAAAAATAAAAGTTGGGCATATCGGTCTTGGTAGACTCGGTATGCAACACGCTTATAATTTGAACAATAGAGTGGAACTTGCTGATTTAGTAGCACTATGTGATTTAGATGAGCAGAAGCTTACACAAACTGCTAAAAAGTTTGGAGTACAAAAGACTTATACTAGCTTTGATGATATGTTAGAAGATGATGAAATAGAAGTAGTGTCTATATGTTCTCCATCTGGTTTGCACTGTGAGCAAATAGAAAAGTCGCTTAAAAAAGGTAAGCACGTATTTTGTGAAAAACCTTTAGGAGTTACGATAGAGGAGTCTTTGCATTTAGTTGAGCTTGAAAAACAGTACCCTAATTTAATAATAATGCCAGCTTTTATGAGAAGATTTGATCCGTCGTATTTAGAGGCGAAAGTTAGAATTGATAGAGGTGAAATAGGTAAACCTTTTATGGTTAGAAGTTATAGTCAAGATTCTATAAAGTATATAGAGGGTGCTATAGCTTATGCTGGTCATAGTGGTGGAGAATTTTTGGATATGTGTGTGCATGATATAGATTTGTGTCGTTGGTATTTACAAAGTGAGCCTACAGAAGTATATGCGATAGGTGGTTGCTATGAGTTTGAAGAATTTGCTAAATATAACGATGGAGATAATGTATCTTGTCTTATGAAGTTTGAAAACGATGCTATGGCATTTTTGTTTGCTGGAAGAACAGCTCCACATGGATATAATGTAGAAACTGAAATTATAGGTACGAGAGGCACTCTTAGAATAGCTAACGTTCCGCAAAGAAATTTGCTTGAGATTTTGGATAATAACGGTGTAAGAAAAGAATGTAGCCAAGAGTTTTTGGAGAGATTTGAAACTGCTTATTTGAAAGAAATGGAACATTTTTTCTTATGTGTAATAGAGAATAAAAAGCCTGACCTTACAGTTTATGATGCGGCAAGAGTTACGGAGATAGCTTATTTGTGTAAGAAATCTTTTGAAGATAAAGAGTTGATAAAGATTTGAAAACGAGGAGAAAACAATGAAATATATACAATTTGATGAAAGTAGAGAGCTTGATTTAATTTTGATGGGTAGAGTTGCAGTAGACTTCAATCCAGTAGATTATTTTAAAACTCTTGCAGAGAGTCAAACTTATAAAAAATATGTAGGAGGTTCGCCAGCAAATATAGCTGTAGGGCTTGCTAGATTAGGTAAAAAAATAGGTTTTATAGCTAGAGTATCTGATGATAGGCTAGGCGAATACGTAGTAGATTATTTCAAAAAAGAAAATATTGATACTAGCTGTATAAAAGTTGCTGAAAATGGTGAGAAAATAGGTCTTACTTTTACAGAGATTTTAAGTCGTGATGAGAGCAGCATACTTATGTATAGAAATATGGCAGCCGATTTATCACTTTCTCCAGAAGACGTTACAGAAGATTATATAAAAAGAGGTAAAGCGCTTCTTATTTCTGGTGTGGCACTGTCTTCATCACCGTCCAGAGAGGCTTGTTTAAAGGCTATTCAGTTTGCAAAGAACACTAATACTCCTATTATTTTTGATATAGATTATAGAGAGTATAGCTGGAAAAATAAAGACGAGATTTCTATTTACTATTCTATAGTAGCTAGAGATAGCGATATAATACTTGGTTCTAAAGAAGAGTACGACCTTACACAAAGCCTTATAAAGCAAGGTCTTAGTGATGAGGAAACTGCGAAACTTTGGGAAAAAGCTAAAATAGTTATAATAAAACACGGTAAAAAAGGTTCGACAGCTTATACTAAAGATGGTAAAAGCTATTCTATTAAACCGTTTCCAGTGGAGGCTCTCAAGTCGTTTGGTGGCGGTGATGGTTACGCTAGTGCATTTTTATATTGCTTATTCGAGGGCAAAGATATAGAGAAAGCTTTAGAATTTGGTAGTGCTAGTGCGTCTATGTTGGTATCTAGTCATGGTTGTTCTGCTGATATGCCAACAGTTTCTGAAATAGAACAATTTATAAAAGTAAAAAAAGAAGAATATGGAGAAAGCGTTACTAAAGTTTAATCTTGTCGCTTTTGGTATAGTTAGTATGTTTATAGGTTGATGAAAAACTGTATATACAATAAAGATGATATATACTTTTCGTCTATATATAAGGTGCTTTAGAATGGAGGAATTGTAAAAATATGAAAATGACAACAGCACAGGCTATCGTTAAATTTTTGGATAGTCAGTACATTTCATTTGATGGTAAAGAAGATAAGTTTGTAGATGGAGTGTTTACTATTTTTGGGCATGGAAATGTCGTAGGATTAGGCCAAGCTCTAGATGAAAATAGCTATGGACTGACAGTCTATCAAGGGAGAAATGAACAGGGTATGGCTCATGCTGCTACAGCATTTGCAAAGCAGCACAATAGAAGGAAAATAATAGCAGTTACTTCGTCTGTAGGGCCTGGTGCAGCAAATATGGTAACAGCTGCTGCTACAGCATCTGTAAACTGTATTCCGTTGTTACTTTTTCCAGGTGATGTATTTGCGACTAGACAGCCTGATCCAGTTTTACAACAACTGGAAGTTACACAGAGTCTTACTATAAGCACCAATGATGCTTTTAGGTCTGTGAGCAAGTATTTTGATAGAGTAGAGCGACCGCAGCAAGTTATGACTGCTATGATAAATGCCATGAGAGTGCTTACGTCTGTTAAAGATACAGGAGCTGTTTGCATAGCTTTACCACAAGACGTGCAAGGTGAAAGCTATGATTTTCCAGAGAGTTTTTTTGAGAAGAGAGTACATATAATAAGAAGGGACATACCTTTAAAAGAAGAGATTAAAGTTGCTGTGGATATGATAAAATCAGCTAAAAAGCCTATGTTTATATGTGGTGGAGGAGTTAGGTATTCGCAGGCTGGTAAAGAGCTTATGGATATAGCTAAAAAATACCATATACCTTATGGTGAAACTCAAGCTGGTAAAAGTGCTACTATGAGTTCTTGCGATTACAATTTGGGTGGAATAGGTGTAACTGGAAACAGTGCTGCTAATAAGGTTAGTAACGAGGCTGATTTAATAGTTGCGGTAGGTACTAGACTTAGTGATTTTACTACTAGTTCAAAGACTGGATTTAGAAATTCAAAAATAGTTTCTATAAATGTTTCTGATTTCCATGCTATGAAACTTGATGCAAAAACTGTAATTGCAGATGCTAAGACTGCTCTTTTAGCTATAGATAATGAGCTTAAAGATAGTGGTTATAAGAGTGAATGGGGCGAAAAAATAAAGCAGTATAAAGATGAGTGGAAAACTATTTATGATGGTTTGGCAGATTATAGATATGATGAAGATTTTGAGCCAATAGTTAAGTTTAGAGATGATAGAAGTATAGAAGAGTTTGTAAAACTTATGGGAACGCAGGTTACTCAAACTTCGGCAATAGCTCTTATAAGAAATACTATAGATGATGATGCTATCATATGTGGAGCATCTGGAAGTTTGCCAGGTTGCTTGCAGAGAATGTGGACTACAGATGTAGTAGATAGTTATCATATGGAATACGGTTATTCTTGTATGGGTTATGAAATAGCAGGCTCTTTAGGAATAAAGATGGCAGAGCCTAATAGAGAAGTTTATTCTATGGTTGGAGATGGTAGCTTTTTGATGCTACATAGTGAATTTGCAACTTCGCTTATGGAAAACAAAAAGATAAACGTACTTCTTTTTGACAACTGTGGATTTGGTTGTATAAACAATCTTCAGATGTCTAATGGTATAGGAAGTCTTGCTACAGAGTTTAGACATCGTAGCAAGAGCGGTAAGTTAGATGGTGATTTGGTAGCTGTAGACTATGCGCAAATAGCTAAAGGATATGGTGCTAAGTCGTATAGAGTTACTAATTTAGACGAGCTAAAAGAAGCTCTTTTAGATAGTAAAAAGCAAAGCGTCAGTACGCTTATAGATATTAAAGTTTTGCCTAAAACTATGACTGATGGATACGATTCTTGGTGGCATGTAGGGATAGCATCTACTAGTGATAAACAATCTGTAGTAGACGCTTATGAGAATAAAGAAAAGAACTTAAAAAGGGCGAGAAAATATTAGTGAAAAAAATTAATTGTTTATGAAAGAGGTGTAGAAATGAGTTTAGAGAAAATGAAGCTGTATATTAATGGTGAGTATAGAGAGTCAAAGACTGAAAAATATGTAGAGGTATTTGATCCTAGTACAGGTGAAGTTACTGGATTATCTCCTTGTGCAACTAAAGAAGAAGTGGAAGAGGCTATAGAAGTAGCTCATAAAGCTTTTAAAGAGTGGTCAAGAGTGCCAGTTCTTAAAAGAATGGCTGTTTTACACAAAGTTAGAGCTTTGCTTCAAGAGAGATTAGAAGAGCTTACTTATGAAGTTGCTAAAGAACATGGTAAAGTTTTATCTGAAGCTAGAGGGGACGTTTTGAAAGCTATTGAGGGTACAGAACTTGCTCTATCAGCTCCGTCATTGATTCAAGGTGAGTCTTTAATGGATACTTCAAGAGGTTATGACACAGTATCTTATAGAGAACCATTAGGAGTTTTTGCTGGTATATGTCCTTTTAATTTCCCAGCTATGATACCTATGGGCTGGATGGCACCTGTATGTATAGCATCTGGTAACGCTATGATTTTAAAAGTTTCTAGTTCGACACCAAGAACAGCTACTATTATAGCTGATATTTATAGGGAGGCAGGACTTCCAGACGGTATTTTAAATATCGTTTCTTGTAAGAGAACAGAGGCTGAAATTTTACTTACTCACCCAAAAGTTAAAGGTATTAGCTTTGTTGGTTCTACTAAAGTAGGCAAGCATATATATTCAGTAGCTGCTGCTCATGGTAAGAGAGTTCAAGCGTTATGCGAAGCTAAAAACCATGCTTTAGTTATGGACGATGCACAAATAGAGAGAGTAGCTGCTAGTATAGTAAATGCTTCTTATGGTTGTGCTGGTGAGCGTTGTATGGCGTTGCCTGTAGTCGTAGCTCATGAAAAAATAGCTGATAAATTAGTTGAAGAAGTTAAAAAACAAGCAGAGAAAATAGTTGTAGGGCCAGCATATGATGCTAAATCTAAGCTTGGGCCTGTAGTTAATGAGAAACATAAAGAAAGAGTTGAGTGGTTTATAGAAAAAGGTATCGAAGAGGGAGCTACTTTAGTGCTTGATGGTAGAGGAGTAGTGGTAGAAGGATATGAAAACGGATACTATTTAGGGCCAACTATTTTTGATAATGTTACTGAAGATATGGTTATTGGTAGAGATGAGATTTTTGGGCCAGTTTTATCTATTAAGAGAGTTAAAAACTTTGAAGAGGGTCTTAAAGTTATGAACAGTAGTGCATTTGCTAACGGTTCTGTAATATTTACTCAAAATGGATATTATTCAAGAGAGTTTGTGAAAAATACAGATGGTGGTATGGTAGGTGTAAACGTAGGAATACCTGTACCAGTAGGAGTATTCTCATTTACAGGTCATAAAGATTCTTTCTTTGGTGATTTACACTGTTTAGGAAAAGATGCATTTAAGTTCTATACTGAAACTAAAACGGTAACTACTAAGTGGTTTACAGAAGAAGAGGCTAAAATAACTGATGTAGGTACTTGGGACGGAACAATTTAAGTAAAAATAAATATATAGTTCTCCCACATTAAAAAAATAAATAACTAAAATTAATGTGGGAGATTGTTTTTAATATTGTAAAATATTCTAATAGGAGGAAAAGTAATGTTAGATATTGGTGTTATAGGTCTTGGAAGAATAGGTAAAGTTCATATTAATAGTATTTCTACTAGAATACCAGAAGCCAAAGTTGTAATGGCTGCTGACCCTAACTTAAATGATGAAATGGTTGAATTTGCGGGGCAATTTGGTATAAAGAACTTGACAAAGGATTATAAAGAGGTGTTAAATAATAGTGAAGTAGATGCAGTGTTAATTTGTTCATCTACTGATACTCATGCAGTCATAAGTGCAGAGGCTATAAGAAAAGGCAAACATGTATTTTGTGAAAAGCCAGTTGACCATAGTTTAGAAAAAATAAAACTTGTTCAAGATGCACTTGAAGAAAATCCTGTAAAGTTTCAAGTTGGATTTAATAGAAGATATGACCATAACTTTGCGGCAATTAGAAAAGCTGTAATCGATGGCAAATTAGGAGATGTTCATATTACTAAAGTTACTTCAAGAGATCCAAATCCACCAAGTGCCGAATATGCAGCAGTTTCTGGTGGAATGTTACTTGATATGACTATACATGATTTTGATATGGTGAGATTTTTGACTGGTAAAGAACCTGTAAGCATATATGTAGAACCAGCAGTTTTAGTTGACCCAGCTATTGGTGAGGCAGGAGATATAGATACTGCGATTATTACTATGAAGATGAGTGATGGTTCTATAGCTATGATAGACAATTCTCGTAAAGCAGTTTATGGCTATGACCAAAGAGCAGAAGTTTTTGGTAGCGGTGGAATGGCAGCTAGTAAAAATGATAGTGAGTCTACAGTAGTTATTAGCAACGATAACGGTGTTACAGGAGAAAAGCCTCTTTACTTTTTCCTTGAAAGATATATGGATTCTTTTGCATCAGAAGTTAAAGAATTTGTCGATGCAGTTGTCAATGATAAAGAGATTAAAACAGGTATAGAAGATGGACTTAGAGCTGTTGTAATTGCTTTAGCAGGTAATCTTTCTATTAAAGAAAAAAGAACAGTTGAGATAAGTGAGATTTATAAATAGAAATTATAAGTAAAACTATTTATTTGTAACGTGTTTTGCTTTAAAAAGGAGTTGTATATGAGAGGTTTGAAATCCGAAAGACTCGATGAGATGGAAAGCTTTATAATAGATAGAAAAAATGTATCCATTAAAGAATTAAGTAGGTCTTTTGGAGTATCTATAAATACTGTAAGAAAAGATATTGAAAATATTTTACAAAGGGGCAAAGTTAAAAAAGTTTATGGCGGAGTTAGCGTTATAAGTAATGATGATAGTTTGCTAGAATACAGTATAAGAGAGGACAAATATAAAACTTTAAAAAGACAACTATGCACAAAAGCTGAAAAATTTATCGAAGATGGCGACATTATTTTCCTTGATTCTGGTACTACTACTATTTATATGACTGACTATTTAAAAGATAAGAAAAATATAAAAGTAGTAACTAACAACATAGTAGTTATAAATCGCTTGATGCAATTTGATAACATTCAAGTTATAGGTATCGGTGGTAAAGTAAACAATAAGACAAAGTCTTTTGCAAGTGTTGAAAGTTTAAAAGTTTTGGATAGTTATAATATACGAAAAGCTTTTATGGCAGTGTCGGCATTAAGTATTAAAAACGGTGCTATGAATTCGTCTTTCGATGAAAAAAATATAAAAAGTATGGTTGTAAACAAAGCAGAACACGTCTATATTTTGTGCGACAGTAGTAAATTTGGTAAGCATGCACTTTTGACTTATGCTGATTTGAATAAAGTAGATGCTATAATTACAGATAATACTAAGTGTAAGTACAAAGGTATGCTTAGAGCAGAAGGTGTAACGGTTATTTAGATAGGTAATCAGGAGGAGATTTATTTATGAGGTTAGCTACGCTTGAAGTATTGCAAGACGCTAAGTTGAAAGGATATGCTATTCCAGCATTTAACATAAATAGTAGCGATTGGATACTGGCAGGACTTACAGCAGCACAGCTTGAACAAAGCCCGATAATATTAGCAGCATCTGATAGGCTTGCAGATTATTTAGGTGGTTTTGATTTAATTAGAAAAATGGTAGATATATACCTTGAAAAATTAAATACGACTGTTCCTGTAGTACTTCATTTAGACCATGGTAGAAGTTGTGAAAGGTGTATGCTTGCTGTAGATGCTGGATTTAGTTCTGTAATGTTTGATGGTTCTTCTAAACCTATACAAGAAAATGTGGACTTAACTAAAAAAGTGGTAAATTATGCTAAAGCATACGGTGTAACTGTAGAGGCTGAAGTTGGCTGTGTAGGTGGAAGTGAAGATGGATTTAATAGTGGAATAGTTTATGCTAATCCTATGGAGTGTGATTATCTAGTTAAAGAAACTAAAGTAGATGCACTTGCGGCAGCTTTTGGTTCTGTCCATGGTGTATATGTAGGAGAACCTAAACTTTCTTTTGAAAAGATGGCAGAAGTTACGAAACTTACAAATATTCCGCTAGTGTTGCACGGAGCTTCTGGAATACCCGACTATCAAATACAAAAAACTATACAGCTTGGACATTGTAAAATAAATGTAAATACTAATTGCAATCAAGTTTGGATAAGGCAAGTGAAGGAAAATTTGGATAATTTTCCTACAACTCACGAACCTAGAGTAATTTTAGAAAGTGCTAAAGATGCACTAGTCGAGTTTATGAGAAGTAAGATGGTACAATTTGGCTCGAATGGTCGTGCCAAGGAGGTGATTTAATATGTATGAACGATTATCATATGATGAACGTTGTGTTGAGCTATCATCAATAGGTAAAAAGAATGAAATTATGGATACAGATATTCATATTTACACTTTGACTGATGATAAGCTAGACATTTATGAAGAAGATAAAGAAGTAGCGATACTTTTATTTGAAGGAGAACTTTCATTTACTTATGATGGTAAGACTGAAAGCAGTTATCGTAAAAATGTGTTTGAGGATATGCCGTTTTGTTTGCACGTTCCTAAAGGAACTAAAGTGCTTTGTGAAACTAAAGGAAAAACACAATTTTTAGTACAAAAAGCAGTGAATGAAAGACATTTTGAGCCAGTGCTATATAAAAAAGAAGATTTTGTAGAGCAAAGAGCTGGTGATGGATTTATGGACAATACGGCTAATAGACTTATTCGTACTGTATTTGACTACGATATTGCACCTTATTCTAATATGGTTTTAGGAGAAGTAATATCGGAGCAAGGCAGATGGTCTAGTTATCCACCACATCATCATGAGCAACCAGAACTTTATTATTATAAGTTTGATAAGCCGCAAGGTTTTGGTTGTGCAATGATAGAAGATGAGGCACATAAGGTGAAAGACCACAGTTATATAGTAATACCTGGAGGACTTACTCACCCACAAGCTACAGCTCCAGGATATAGAATGTATTTTTGCTGGATAATAAGACACCTTAAAGATAATCCATGGAATGATAGAGTATATGAGAAATGTCATGAATGGTTGCTTGATGCGTAAATAGAGTTTGTAAATTATACATTAAAAGGTATGAAAATAAATTTTGTAAATCATAAAAGGAGTTAATCTATAATGATAGGTGGCTCTTTTTTTGTATTTATTTCCATAGTGTGCAACTTGCACTGTACTTATTTAAAAAAAAATATTATAATTGCTATAGGAGTATTTGTAATTTATTTTTAAGGGGTTAAGTATGAAAAATTATTATATTGTTATAGCTGTTGTTTTGCTAGTTTTTTCGGGTGGTTTTTATTTTTATGATATTGGTGCTAGTGATAATATTGGTGTAAAAGCCTTTGCTAATAGGGAAAAATTAAAAAAAGAAGAAACTATAATTCAGACCGTTACAGAAAGCACTGTTAAAATTGTTGTTTATGTTACAGGAGAAGTTAAGCATATAGGGCTTTATGAGATGGACGAAGGCAGTAGGCTTTATGACGTAGTAAAAAGTGCTGGTGGCTTTACTGACGATGCTGATAGAGAGAGTATAAATTTAGCCAGATTTGTTTTTGATGGTGAGCAGATTGATATTCCTAAGCAAGGTGATGAAGTAGTAAAAGGTAATTCAAAAGTCAGCATAAATAGTGGCGATGTTAAATCTCTTTGTTCGCTTAGGGGGATAGGTGAAGGCAGAGCTAACGATATAATTAAATATAGAGAGAAAAATGGACCTTTTAAACGATTGGAAGATATAATGAAAGTAAAAGGTATAAAGAAAAATTTGTTTAATAAAATAAAAGATGATATAACATTATAGGAGTATGTATGAGTAAAAAAGTGTTAGTTGTAGACGATGAAAAAGCTATCGTAAAAGGTATTAAGTTTGGGCTATTGCAAGATGGTTATGATGTAGACGTAGCTTATGATGGCGGAGAGGCATTTGATAAAATAAAAGAAAATAATTATGATATAGTCATTTTGGACGTTATGTTACCTAAGATGGACGGTCTTTCTGTATGCAGGCAGGTGAGGGAGTTTTCTAAAGTTCCTGTTATTATGCTTACCGCAAAAGGTGAAGATATGGATAAAATTTTAGGGCTTGAATACGGTGCTGATGATTATATGACTAAGCCTTTCAATATACTAGAGCTTAAAGCTAGAATGAAAGCTGTACTTAGAAGAATTACTAATGTAGAAGAAGTTAGGTTAGAAAATAGAGAAATTTTAATTTGTGATAAAATAAAAGTGGAGATAGAGTCGAGAAGAGTTTATAAAGATGGTAAAGAGATAGACCTTACTGCTAAAGAATTTGATTTATTAGTTTTATTTTTATCTAATAGAAATAAAGTGTATTCAAGAGAAAACTTATTAAATGTAGTTTGGGGATATGATTATCCAGGCGATGTTAGAACTGTAGACGTTCACGTCAGAAGACTTAGAGAAAAAGTAGAGCCAGAACCTAGTGAGCCTATATATATTCATACTAAATGGGGAGTAGGATACTATTTCGACTATGAAAAAAATTAAAAGAATTGGAACTGTTTTTTACATAAATATGGTCATACTTTGGATAATACCAATAGTTATTTATGGATTTTACTATACGACTTTTGTTAAAATAGATGAGTCCGAACTACAAGAAAAAAAGATGGCTAATGTGGGTACTATAATAAGTTCTGAAGTTGATTATAAAAATAATTACTATATAGATGAAAAGTTTATAAAAGGTGTAGCACTTGGAAACGCCTACAGTATTACGATAATAAATGAATTTGGTGAAGGTGTTTACAGCACAAATGAAATTTTTTCTGATGCTATGTATACTTCTAGTGAAGTGCTTGAAATATTAGGTGGTAAATTAAGAAATTATAAGATAGTGGCAGATAAAGTTATGACTATTTACATACCAATTGTGTATGAGAGAAAACCTGTAGGTGTAGTAATGATTTCTAAAAATATAGAAAACGCTATACTTTCAAACGTTAAAAAAGAAACGAATTTGATTACTTTTTTGCTAGTTATCACTTTGTTACTAATTACTAGTTTACTTACTTTCTTTTTTACCAAACCTATAAATAAGTTTAAAGATAGTGTTGCACAAGTTGCTAATGGACATTTTGATGAGATTGTTACTGATAATAATTACTATGAGATTTACTTGATTAAAGACTATATAAATAAGATGTTACATAAGCTTAAAGTGATAGAGGAGTCAAGGCAACAGTTCGTAGCTGACGTATCTCACGAGCTAAAAACGCCGCTTAGTTCTATGAAAGTGCTTGCTGATTCGCTTTTAATGCAAGAAGATGCACCTAAAGAGATGTATAGAGAATTTATGACGGATATAAGTGAGGAAGTAGATAGAGAGAGTAAAATAATAAATGACTTGCTTACTATGGTATCTTTTGATAATAAAGAAACGGTGCTTAATTATGAGCTTGTGAGCATAAATGATTTGGTGGAGCAAGTGCTTAGAATACTACTGCCTATAGCAAATGAGAGAGATATTACTCTTGAAATAAATAGCTTTAGAAATGTAGAGGCGTATATAGATGAAACGAAACTTTACTTAGTAATTATGAATTTGATAGAAAATGCTATAAAGTATAACAAAGACGGGGGAAAGGTTACTATAAGCATAGACGCTAGCTATAGAGATTTTACTTTGAAAGTCGTAGACACTGGTATAGGAATACCAGCAGACCAGCAAGATAAAATTTTTGAAAGATTTTATAGAATAGATAAAATGCGTTCAAGACATACAGGGGGTACTGGACTTGGGCTAAGCATAGTTAATAAAGTTATTATTATGCACAATGGAAGTATACAATGCCATAGTGAAGAGGGTGTGGGGACTACTTTTATTGTAACCCTACCACTTAGTAGGTGGTAAAAATTCATTCATTATTAATAATTAATTATTAATGATGTAAAAAGTTTGGTGTATTATATTGTTATGAGTACAATTATGTGTCAATATAATATTTATAGAATGTAAATAATGCTAAATTTATAATTTATGTTCTAATAGCAAGGTGTGTTTTATAGTTATGAGGTTGCTTGATAAAGTTACAGACAAAAATTTAATACTAATATGTTGTTTTTTACTTACGTTATTTATTTTTGTTAGCTGTAGTAATAGGGATATAGATGCTTTTAATGACAAAGTTAATGAGATGTTAGATACTACTGAGGCTGTTACTGCTACCTCCATTGAAAGTAAAAATATTGCTGAGATATTTTTAAATGATGGAGAAAAATTAGTAGGTAAAAAAATAGAGCTAAGTGATTATGGTCAAATAAATAGTGTTCTTGCCATTTTAAAGACAGGTGTAGAGGAAGAAAATCTTTATAAGACTATTCCAGATGAAAATACGGTAGAGAGAGTAGTTTTGGAAAATAGAGGTGTAAAGGTTTATTTAGGTGAAAGTTATAAAAAGTTATCGGAAACGGTTAGCTTATTTATGCGTTCATCGCTTATTAAATCGTATACTTCTTTGCAAAGCGTAGATTTTGTCGAATTTTATGTTGACAATGCTCCGTTAAAAGATAGTAAAGGTGTTGTTTGTGGCCCTTATTATTCAGATGATATAGTTTATGATAATGAGCTTATAAAGGAAACTTTTTATTATGAAAAAGTGGAAGTTTATTATCCAAAAGGAGATTATTTAGAGCCTGTATTAGAAAATATTGAACTTGCTATGAATGATACTATAGCAAATCAAGTTATAGAAAGACTGAAAGTTTATGCAGATGAAGAGAATGTAACTGCTATACCAGCAAATACGAAGTATATAAATGCTGATATTACTGATGGAGTTTGCTATCTTAACTTGAGTGAAGAATTTTTAACTTATAATTCTGGAACGAAAGAAGACAGGCTTGCTATTTATTCGGTAGTCAATACGATTACAGGATTGCCAGAAGTTAATAAAGTACAGTTTTTAATAGATGGTGAGAAAGTCGATATACTTCGTGCTATGGAGCATTTTAATGAGCCATATGAATATAATTATGATTTAGTGAAGCAGTAATTTTACGATTAGAGTGGGAGTATTTAATAGTAAAATGTTTAGGGGGATATTTAAAAGACCTATAATATATTTATTTATTAGTATTATAGGTGCATTGTTTTTGATGCATACTAGTTTTAAATTTAGTGTGCTTATCTTTATTTTAATAGTGTTTTTGATTGAGAAAACTGTTGGTAATAAGGCGTATAAGATTACGATTAGTGTATTTTTTATACTGGTATTACTTTATTTTATAATGTTTTCATTAAGTTATAAAAAAGAAATATCATATGATTATATAGGCAGTGATATATGTGGATTTGTTAGTGAAATTAAAAGCTATGGTGTAGTATTAGATGACTGCTTAGTAGATGGAGCAAAATCGAAGTTTAAATTTGTGATTTATACCGATATTAATCTTGATATTGGAGATGAAATAATAGGAAAAATCAAATATAAATCTGCTGGTAAGTATTATAACGATGGTTCTTTTAATATAGATAACTACAACAAAGCTAAGCGAATAGTAGGTAATTTTTATCCGCATATTTACAGTATTAATAAAAATAAAAAATACTTTATAAAGAGAGCTTTGTTTCATTATAGAAATTCTATTGCTAATACTCTACGCATTAATATGAATAAAAATGCAGATGTACTTATAGCAATGCTTTTAGGGATTAGCAGTGATATAGATATGAAAAATATAAGGGTAGCTGGGATAATACATATTTTTGCAATATCTGGTCTTCATCTAGCTATAATATCCAAAATAATATATATTTTTAGTAGCTTTATTACACCTAAAATCAAGTATAAAAGTTTAATAACGATACTGTTTGTAGTGCTTTATACTATTATGACTGGAGCTCACATATCTACTATAAGGGCTGCTATTATGATACTTATATACCTTTTTGGAAACGTATTTGTAAGAGCTTATGATAAGACTACTGCTCTTATGCTAGCTTTTATAGTCATAGTTATAAATTCACCATATAGTTTGCTAGACGTAGGCTTTCTGCTATCATTTAGTGCGGTCATAGGTATTTTTTACATATCAGATATACTATTTTTTGCAAATAGTAAAAATGAGATGAAATGTGCTATAAATACTATAGTTGCTGTTTGGATAGCTATTTTGCCAGTAGTTGCTTTTTCATATTATACTGTTAATACTTATTCTATAATAACCAATTTTTTAATTTTACCGTTAGTTCCTATAATTATAGTTCTAGGACTATTTGGTGTAATTTTGCCTACCTTTTTAAGCAAAGGTGTTTTATTTATAGCTTCATTTTTAATAGATTACATAATGAATTTAAGCGGATTTATAGCAAGGTTGCCGTATAGTGAGATTTTTATAGGAAAAGTATCTATATTTTTTGTAGCTTTGTATTTTTTGCTTTTATATGTGTACTACAAAAACAAGAAAGCGTTTGTAGTTTGCACTGTATTTGTTATAGCTTTTGTGTTTGTTAAATCTAATAAGCCTTTTGAATTGACTTTTTTAGATATAGATAATGGAGATTGTGCGGTAATAAGAGATGGTAGAGAAGTATGTATAATAGATGGAGGAGGTATACCTTTCAAAGAGGGTAAAAATCAAGGGCTAAAAGTGCTTTTGCCTTATATCAAATACAGTGGTATAAATAAAGTGGACAATGTAATTGTTACTCATAGTGATTTTGACCATATTTATGGTATAATTGAAATAATTGGAGAAGTTAAAATATGCAATATTATTTTGAGTGATTTTTATAAAGATAAAGATGTTTACTTGATGAATGAATTAAAAAGTAAGGCTAGTAAGTATGGTGTTAAAATAAAGTATGCTAAAGATGGAGATTATATAGATTTTTCTAGTGGAAAAATTATTTTTTATACGCCGTATAAAAATGGCAGTGATGTGAGTTATAATAAAGCATCGCTTATGTCGATGTTAAAAATACATAAAAAAAGATTTTTATTTTTAGGTGATTGTGAAAAGGAAGAAGAAGTTTTTTTAGTAGAAAATCATAGTAGAGATATTGAAAGACTAGATGTGTTAAAAGTAGCTCATCACGGTTCTAAAAGTAGTAGTGATGGTAGATTTTTGAAGTTTGCTAGACCTAGTCTAGCTGTAATAAGTGCAGGCAGAAATAATAGATTTAATCACCCTCATAGCGATGTTGTAAAGCGTCTAAAAACAAGTGCGAAAGACGTTTTAGTTACGGCAAGAAGAGGACAGATTAAAGTATTTCTTAATAAAGATAGATTGAAGTATAGTACGTATTTATATGAATGAATTAAAACAACAAATAAAACAAAATAAAATACCAAGTTTTGTATATATAACAGGTGAAGAGATATATTTAGTAGAATATTATTGTAAAAAAGTGATTGATACTGTAATGAGTAAAGATGAACAACAATATAATTTTCATCGTTTTACTGGTGAGGAAATTACGGTAGGTATGCTAGAGCAGTTTATAAATACTATATCTTTTTTTAATGATAAAAAAGTCATATTTATAAGTGGTGGAAAGATAGATAAAGCTGTAGAAAACTATTTAAGTGAAGTTATTTGTACTTTAGGTGATATGACTTATATAGTAGTAAAGGGAGAAAAGTTAGATAAAAGGAAGAAGTTTTACAAAAATATAGTTAAATGTGGAACTTATGAAGATTATGGATATTTAGGTGTTGCTGAACTAACAAAATTTATAGCTGTTAAATTAAAAAAATATGATTTGAGTATAAAGTCAGCTACGGCACAGTATTTTATAGATTATGTCGGAGATGAACTTACGAATATAGTTAATGAATTAGAGAAACTAGGTAGTTATGTATCTGGTAAAGAAGTGATGAAAAGGCATATAGATAGCGTATGTAGTAGAAGTATTCAGAGCAGTGTTTTTAGACTTGTAGATACTTTTGGCAGAGGAGAGTTAAAAACAGCATTAAATATTTATGATGACCTTTTATATATGAAAGTCAAACCGCAGAGCGTGCTTGCTATGATTAATAGACAGTTTGATTTGCTATATCAGACTAAAAAATTAGTATCTGACGGACATTCGATTAAAGAAGTTAGCAGGTATTTAGGAGTAAGGGATTTTATAATAGAAAAGGCTTACAGACAAGGTAGAAATATGGAGTTAAATAAAATAAAACAAGGCTTTAAAAAATCTGTTGATATGACGGGGCTTATAAGAGAGGGCGTTTATAGTGATGTTGAGGGGGTTAGGCAGTTAGTTATAGATGTAATAAAGTGATTGTAGTGATTGACTTGTCTAAATTGCGATAAAAGGTTAAGTATTTTTACTTCGTAAAAGCTACGCACTTTGCTAGTGTTCGTATATTTTTTCGATACCAATTAGTATTGAAATAGTATACAATATTTTGGAGGGTAGTTAAATGAACTTGATATTAGAAAAAATTATATATATAATTGCGGTTGCAATTTTGTTTTTAATTGTTGCGATTGTTGTAAATAAAAAAAATAGAGCAAAAAATAATAAAGAAAAATTTTTATTATGGTTATTGATAATATTTGGTAACTTGATAATATTTGGAATGATTATTGTACTATGATAAAAGTTGTTATCATTTTCTAGTGGTAAAAAAGTTATACACTAAAGGACTTAAGTTTTAAGTTGATATTCTTATAAAGACTAAAAATGATTTGTTGTATATTCAATCATATCCTATTATAAACACAACTAAAAACACCTAGAATTAACAAATAATTTTAGGTGTTCTAATAGTTCATTCATATGTTTTAAACAAAACTAGTTTAATTCATTTTGTTTAAAGTTCTGTTTAAATTAGAAATTTTTCTGGAAGCAGTTTTTCTATGAAATACATTTTTGTTAGCTGCTTTTCCAATAAAAGAAGTCAATTTATTTAATTGCTTTGTTGCGTTTTCTACATCGCCAGCTTCAACGAAACTATTGAACTTTTTAGTCTCAGTTTTAATTCTAGATTTTGTTGACTTATTTCTTAAAGTTCTAACTTTAGCAATCTTGATTCTTTTCTTTGCTGATTTAATATTTGCCACTTTTTCACCTCCAGTAGTAGTGATTATCGGTTTGGATAATTCGTATTCGATATTTCCAAGTAAATTTTATTTGATTTACAACGTACTCAATTATTTTAAGTTATTACCCGCATTATGTCAAGGTATTTAATTAAAAATAACAGATAAATATTAAATATTTTTCAAAAATATCACTTTCATATCAAAAGTAACCTTTTAATTTATAACTCCACCTATTATATCCATATCAAAAGTAAGCACTTCACCATCTAATATTTTTTGATTATATCCCTTTATATCTATAGATGCATTTAACTTTTTGTTTTGGTATAGGATATTTAGTTGCTCTAGTGTAAATATTTTTTCTAACTCTTTAGAGTCAACAAAAGTACAAGAGTTTGCTGGGCCATCTACGGTGTACAGTTTATTTCCAGTATCTATAGTCAAATGCTTTGAGAATATATTTTCGGTAGGAACAAATTGTATGCTCTTATCATCATTGTAAGTAAGAGTACCTTTTACAGTAGCAATACCTTTAAAGTATATGCTAGATATATTACCTTTTTTCTTTATTATATTTGTTATTTGAAAGTTATCTATTTTTTTGTTTATGCTTTTATTATTTATTAAGTATTCATTTTCTGCTTCGGTATTATCTTTAGGTTTTAAAGTTATATTTTCTACAGGCGAAGTTACATGTATGTTTTTAATCTTAATTTGGGCTATAGGAGTTTCACCATCTAAATACTGTTTGAAACCATGCTGCTCGAAATTAACTTCAATAGAACCGACTTGGTCTAAATAAGAAAGTTCTTTAGTTGATAAAAGGTTTTCTAAATCGGGACGTTTGTACTGTATGACACCTAAAGGTTTTGTAAATATAGTATTGTTATCAGTATTATTTTCATCAGCACTGTAAAGAAAAATATTCGAGTAAAAAAAATCCTGAGCTATATCTAAATAGTAGTTGTCTGATAGTTTATCTTTCGTTAGTAACCCTTTCATTTGACCAAAACCAGTAAATTCAAAATATGATAATTTATTACCATTTAATTTTTTTGAAGTTAGAGTATAACCATTGACTGTATCGCCTATGCCCATATTTCTT
>PDWI01002584.1_pt1 | contig 26947 bp, 23 predicted proteins | sample 1430891 | NCBI WGS metagenome assembly PDWI01 (sample SAMN01162508, study PRJNA174530) | Oral metagenome, whole genome shotgun sequencing project. | biome: Marine environment; feature: Marine mammal; material: Swab sample of the gingival sulcus; isolation source: swab sample of gingival sulcus... | reverse complement strand
TGGCATCACGTACAGACATTAATTTTGTATCTTTATTTTCCATCTTATTCTTCTATTTTTTATTCAGTATAACAATTAATCTGCAAAAATATCTTCAAATGCAGACTCCAAAGTAGGTTCGGGACTATTTTTAGCAAAAGTAACCGATTCTTCAACGGCTTCTTTAGAAGCTAAATTGATTTTTTCCAATTCCTCTTCTGAGGCAATTTTATTTTCCAATATATGATTTTTGAACTTCACAATTGGGTCTTTTTTCTTCCACTCATCTACTTCATCTTTGGTTCTATACTTTCCGGGGTCGGAAGTAGAGTGTCCGTACCAACGATAAGTGATAGATTCAACCAATACAGGACCATTTCCATCTCTTACATATTTTACAATTTCTTCAAATTTGTTATAAACATCCATAAGATTGTTTCCGTCTTCAATAAAATGTCCCGGAATACCATAAGCAGAAGCACGTTGGTAGTTGTAGTCGATGTTGATAACATCTTTAATAGGTGTACTAATTCCGTAATGGTTGTTGATTGAGTAGAAAATAACAGGAAGTTTCCAAATAGATGCCATATTCATTGTCTCGTGGAAAGTTCCTTCATTGACTGCACCATCCCCAAAGAAACAAACAACAATTTTGCCCGTATTTTTCATTTTTTGAGTAAGAGCAGCCCCAATCGCTGTTCCCATTCCACCACCTACGATACCGTTAGCACCAAGGTTTCCTTTGTCCAAATCGGCAATGTGCATCGAGCCTCCTTTTCCTTTACAAGTTCCGGTGGCTTTTCCCATTATTTCTGCCATCATTTCATTGAGGTCTATCTCCATTGCAATGGTTTGACCGTGTCCTCTGTGATTGGAAGTAATTAAATCTCCTTCCACAATATTGGCAATTGCTCCTACACTCGCAGCTTCTTCCCCTACGGAAAAGTGCGTCATACCGGGCACTTGCCCCTTTTTAACCATTTGGTTTACTTTATTGTCAAAATTTCTAATGTCACACATTAATTTGTACATATGCAACATCTTATCTTTTGATAATGTCTCTTTCTTTTTCTTTGACATAATATTTAATGATTCTAAATAACTTTTTACTTACGTTTGTTAAACATTCAAAAATCAAATTTGTTTACACGTAGAAATAATTATTTTCTCTTTTCTTGCTTTTTAACAAAAATTAAAGATTTAATTCTGTTTTACTATTCTTATTTATTAAAGACTGATTTGTTATTATAAATAAAAAAACTCCCCAAAACTCTCTAATGCTTTTGGGGAATTTCTTTTTTAGTAGTGGTCTTTTTTATATGTCTTTTGGTGGATTTCTTAGGTTGTATATTGTGGATATATTGAAGAAGATATACTAACCCTTTTTTTCTTTTTTCTTTCTTGCTACACTATGTTTTATCCCGTAGGTAAAATAGATAATAAAACCGAGTACCATCCAGATTATAAGTCTCCACCAAGTGTCTTTAGGTAGCGAAAGCATCTGTATTAAGAAAACAATAACCCCTAATATAGGCACAAAAGGTACCCAAGGTGTCTTGAATGCTCTTGGTGCGTTAGGAGCTGTTTTTCTCATAACAATAACTCCGATACTGACGATAATAAAGGCAAAAAGTGTTCCAATAGAAACTAATTCTCCGAGTAAACTAATAGGAAATACACCGGCTGCCAAAGCTACGAAAAGACCAATAATAATATTGGTGAAATAGGGAGTTTGATTTTTGGAGTGTGTTTTAGCAAAAACTTTCCACAATAAACCATCTTTTGCCATCACATAAAAAACACGTGATTGTGCCATCAAAAGCACCATAACTACCGAACTTAATCCGGCAATAGCTCCAATTTTTATTATTGGACTTAGCCATGCTAAACTTTCTCCTGCGGCATTAATAGCAACTGCTATTGGAGCAGCAACATTGAGTTCTGTGTATTTTACAATTCCTGTCATTACAAGACTAACAGAAACATAAAGTATAACCGTAATTAATAGTGAGATTAAAATACCTTTTGGTAAATCTTTTTTCGGATTGATTGCTTCTTGTGCTGTTGTAGAAACAGCATCAAAGCCTATGTAGGCAAAAAAGACAACTGCAGCTCCTGTTAGTATGCCTGTCCATCCAAATTCTGTTCTTACTCCTGTATTTTCAGGAATAAAAGGTACCCAGTTGTCAGGATTAATATGAGAAATGCCAAATCCTATAAAAAGTAGAATAACAATGACTTTAATAATTACAACAATGTTATTTATTCTCGCTGATTCTTTGATTCCGAGAATAAGTAGTGTGCTCATTATTGCAACAATAAAAACAGCTGGAAAATTAATAATGGCTCCCGTAAAATGCCAACCTGCTTCGTTATATGAAATAGGACTCTGTGTCATTTGAGCAGGCATAGAAATTCCAAAATCGTGTAAAAAACTCACCACATATCCTGACCAACCTACTGCTACTGTTGCTGCTCCAAAAAGGTACTCTAATATTAAATCCCAACCAATAATCCACGCAATAAATTCACCTAAAGTAGCATAACCATAGGAGTAAGCACTTCCCGAAATGGGTATCATTGAAGAAAATTCAGCATAAGCCAATCCTGCTAAAAGACACCCAAATGCTGAAATGATAAAAGAAATGGAAATGGCAGGACCTGCGTGAAGTGCTGCTGCTGTTCCTGTAATTACAAAAATTCCGGCTCCAATAATTGCTCCAATACCTAGAAAAACAATATGTGTTAATGTTAAATGTTTTTTTAGCGGGTTCTCTTCAACTTGTTTGTAAATTGCTCGTAAATCTTTTCTTATAAATAATTTTTTCCACATAATGTTTTATTTTCTTTCAAAATAGAGTGCAAAAGTAATAAATTATAATGACTTGGAAGAATAAAACACAAAAAAATAGCTATAATCAAAGGAGATATAGCTATTCTTAAAATTGGATTATTGTTTCATTACATCTTTTCGTCAATGATACTAATTTTCTTCTCTATTAATTGACACTCTTGCTTTAAGCCTTCAATTTTTCTCTCTATTTCTTTTAACATACCACCACCTTTTTTAGAAGATACATTCAAGAAATTCAAGTTGTTTTCATATGTGCTTATCTCTGATTTTAGGTAGTCGTAAGTTCTTAATAATTTTCTTCTCTCTTGTCTTAATTTATCATCTCCACTCTCTTCCAAGTTAGCTTCGAAAGAATCCAAACGACGTTGTGATTTATCAATGTTTAGTTCATCAAAGATATTGTCCAATGCCGTACGATAACTTTTATAGATTTTATCTTTCTCCTTAAAAGGAACATGACCTACTTTTTTCCATTCTTCGGTGATTTTACGCAAAGTAGCCAAAGACTCTTTTTCTGTTTCTGCTTTTTCGAAGTTCTCAAGCTGTTCGATAATTGCTTTTTTCTTTTTTAGGTTCTCAACTTCCTCTTGCTTCTGTCCTGAAAAATTCTCATTTCTTTTTTCAAAAAAGTAGTCACAGGCTTCAATAAAACGTTTCCAAACTATATCAGAGTGTTTTCTTGGTACAGCACCTATTTCTTTCCACTCTTTCTGAATTTTAACGAGTTTATCTCCTGTTTCTTTCCAGTCTGTACTTTCTTTTAGCTGTTCAGCTTGTTCACAAAGTGCTTTTTTCTTCTCTAAATTCTCATTCAATTCGGCTTTCACTCGTTTGTAGAAGTTACTTTTGGCTTGAAAGAAAGTGTCACACGCTTTGCGATATCTTGCATATACTTTTTTGTTCTCTTTACGAGGAGCATAGCCGATTTGTCGCCACTCTTCTTGTAAAGCCATTACCTCTTTGGTAGAATTATCCCAATCTTTGTAAGTGTTAAGGTTTTCTGTTTTGAATGTTTCTAATTTCTCGCAAAGAGCTACTTTTTTCTCTAAATTTAAGTCTTCTTCTTCGTGTAATTTTTCAAAATGGCTTTGGTGTTTTTTATTAATAACTGTTGATGCCTCTTTGAAACGGTTCCACAACTCTTCACGATGTTCTCTACCTACAGAACCTGTTTCACGCCATTCTTCATGTAATTTTTGCAAACTTCTAAAAGCATCTATTATATTTTCTTCTTTATCCAACTCTTCTGCTTTCTCACAAAGTTTGGTTTTAATATCTAAATTTTTCTTGAAATCATACTCTCTCAACTCATTGTTGATTTTTACTAAATCCCAAAATTGGTCTTGGTAATAGTTGTAATCTTTCCAAAGCGTTGAAACTTCATTTGAGGGTATATCTCCTGTTTCTTTCCACTCTTGTTGAAGTTTTTTGAAAACATTTATATTTGAAGAAACATCCTCGTGGGTGTCAGTAAGTTGTTTTATCTGCTCTATAATGTGCTTTTTCTTTAATAAGTTTTGCTCTTGTTGTTGTTTGATTTGTGAAATGTATTTGCTTCTTTTTTCCTTATACTGATTAATCAGTTGTTTGAATTCCTCTTCCAATTTTGGAGTAGAAGGAATAAAATTTTTAGGGTCTCCACCTTCTGCTTCATAAGCTTCACGTTGTTCATCTAATTCTTCTTGATTTTTCTTATAAAAGCTCTGTTTTATGGTTTCAACCTCTTCTTTAATAGTTGAAATATCTTTTTTAAGAACAAGATTTAAGTGTTCACAAAGTTGCTCTTTACTCATTTTAACTAAATTGACTTTTTCTTCCTGTGCTTGTTCAACAGTAGGTATCTCTTTCTCTGTTTCTAAAACTACTTCAGGCGTAGTTTGTGATTCAAGATTAGATTGTTCTTGTTTTTCCATTTCGTTCTTTTTACCATTTAATGCTTGCGAGTCCATAGTTATTCTTTATTTGTAAGTAATGACTGTTCAATGTGACATCTTTTACTTCAATTTGTATATAGGACAAAAGTAACTGTTTTTTTATAAATAGAAATGGATTTTATTAAATATTTTTTACTCCTAAATAAATTGATGTTAAATGTTAAGCTCCTATTTTATAAAAAGAAAATAAATGAGAAATATTTTTGTTTGTGTTCTAAGTGCTGAGCAAACAATCAAAAGTTTTTTAAGAATTGAACAAGATTTGATTTAAAAATCTGTTGTGAAATGGAATTTTATATTTTCAAATTCAGATTGTGCCATTTGCAACATATAGGCTGAATCGGCAAGGAAAACATCATTTCCACTTTTATCTTTGGCAATATATTGTGCTTTTCTTTTTTTGAAATTGGCTAAATCTTCTTCGCTTTTGCTTTCTATCCAACACGCTTTGTATAGGGATAAAGGTTGCCAGCTACAAGAAGCACCATATTCGTGTAAAAGACGGTATTGAATTACTTCAAACTGCAATTGTCCTACTGTACCTACTATTTTACGATTGTTAAATTGGTTCACAAACAATTGAGCAACTCCTTCGTCCATCAGTTGGTTAATTCCTTTTTCAAGTTGTTTGGATTTCATTGGGTCAGAATTTTCCAAATACATAAACATTTCGGGTGAAAAACTTGGTAAACCTTTGAAATGTAACTCTTCTCCTGAAGTGAGTGTGTCTCCAATTTTGAAATTTCCTGTATCGGGTAATCCTACAATATCTCCTGCATACGCTTCATCTACGGTTTCCTTTTTCTGAGCCATAAACGCTGTTGGACTTGAGAATTTCATCATTTTACCGTGGCGAATATGCTTGTAATTAGTATTCCTTTCAAATTTTCCCGAACAGATTTTGATAAAAGCAATACAACTTCTATGGTTAGGGTCCATATTAGCGTGGATTTTGAAAACAAATCCTGTAAATCCTTCTTCGTAAGGCTTAACTGTTCGTTCTATTGCTTCTACCGGACGTGGAGTAGGAGCTATATCCACAAAACAGTCTAATAATTCTTTTACTCCGAAGTTATTTAAAGCACTTCCGTAAAAAACAGGTGCAAGTTGTCCGTTAAGATATTCTTCGCTATTGTATTTGGGATATACACCATTAATCAATTCTAATTCTTCTCTCAATAAATTCGCCTCTTTGTCTCCTATCTGTCGGTCAAGTTCCTCACTATCTATGGCAACATCTATTCCCTCACTGATTGTCTGCTTGTTGGGGGTAAATAAGTTTAAGTTATTCTTTTGAATATTATACACACCTTTGAATGTAGCACCAATTCCAATTGGCCAAGTAAGTGGACAGACTTGTATTCCCAATTCAGCTTCTAATTCGTCCAATATTTCAAAAGAATCTCGTCCCTCTCTATCCATTTTGTTCACAAAAACGATAATGGGTGTGTTACGCATTCTACATACATTCATCAATTTGCGTGTTTGTGCCTCTACACCTTTTGCTGCATCTACCACAATAATTACACTATCCACGGCAGTCAATGTACGGAATGTGTCTTCTGCAAAGTCTTGGTGTCCCGGTGTGTCAAGAATGTTGATTTTGAAGTTGTTGTATTCAAATCCCATTACCGAAGTGGCTACAGAAATACCACGTTGTTTCTCAATTTCCATCCAGTCGGAAGTGGCTGTTTTTTTGATTTTATTAGATTTTACAGCACCTGCTACGTGAATAGCACCACCGAAAAGTAACAACTTCTCTGTTAAAGTTGTTTTACCTGCATCGGGGTGACTGATAATGGCAAATGTTCGCCTGCGGTCTATTTCTGATTGTAAACTCATTTTATGTTGTAATGAATTAGGAGTTATAAATTATAAATTTTTCGTATAGATTGTTAATCCTAAAATAAACTGTTTTTTTAGAAATAACCACTTGTAATTGAATGTAAATACTTATCACAAGAAAACTACAAACTAAAGACTAATAACTTGTATTGTTTTTATCCTTTTCTGACAAATTCAGATTTAAGAGCCATTGCACCAAATCCATCTATTTTGCAATCAATATTGTGGTCGCCATCGGTTAGTCGTATGTTTTTCACTTTTGTTCCTGCTTTGATGGGTTTTGGAGCACCTTTTACGGGTAAATCTTTTACGACAATCACAGTGTCGCCATTTTGTAACTCGTTGCCATTGGCATCAAAAACTTTGCCTTCTTTGGCTTGTTCTTCTTCCAATTCTGCTTGATTCCATTCGTGAAAACATTGACTACAAACCGTTAAACTACCATCTTCATAGGTGTACTCCGAACTGCATTTTGGACAAATTATATTATCTGACATATTATCAATTTTAAATTTAAGGCACAAAAGTACACTTTTTCTTGCTTTTTTCCTAAAAAATAACAACGCCCAATCTATATTAAAGACTAGGCGTTGTTAAAAAATGTGTTTAACTTATTACAATCTTAATCCTAATGTTACCACAAAGTTTCCTGTTGTTGATTTTACATTTGCACCTTTTAAATCATTTCTATTAAATTGGTAAGGATAAAAATCTTCTTCTTGTGCTTTCATCATATATGCTGCATCAAGATACCAACCGGAAGTTCTGTATCCCATTCCAAGACTATAATAGTTCGTTCCTTTTTGTTGAAAATATTCAGTATTAGTATTGACTGTATTTAGTCTTAATGCTTTTCCCTCCTTGTAATCTGAACTAGTTGCAGGAGATTGATAAATGTAGCCGGCACGGATAGCTAAATTTTTAGTAATCTTTCCTTCTGCTCCGAATTTGAATGTATGTCCATACTGCATTACAGAACTCATACTGTTATTTTCCACTTTAAAGTTATTGGTTTTACCATTGTCTTCAGCTAATTCCATATTGGGGTAATTGACAAAATTGTATTCGGCAGAGATTAATCCTCTATGACCGAAAAGATAGGCAACGCTTGCTTGTGCTTGTAATCCGGATATCACAGAGAATTTTTGAGAAGAACCATTTTTAGGTACATATGCTTGACCTTTGACTTCTTCACCATTATCATATTGATATGCAGGATTATAATAGTTCAAAGAGGCATTTGCTAATTCACTTATATCTATAAATGTAGGAGAATGTATGGAAGCTCCAAGACGTAAATTCTCGGTAGGTAAATATATAACTCCTACTTTTGCATTAATTGCCGAACCTGTTTGTTTAAAAAAATTGTTTAATTGAAAATCTCCTCTATTGAAATTTTCTTTTAAGATTGATTCTAACCGATAATCAATATCCCAAATATTTAAGTTTACACCGATAAAAAAGTTATTGTTGAAATTTCCACCCCAACCCAATGAAAATTCATTAATACTTCCAGTTTCATACAAGTTACTGAATGATGTTGCTTGACCATCATAAGCTGATACCCATTTTTGAGGGTCAGATGAATCAGCATCAATAAGATAGCCTTCATAAGCTAGTATTGACAGCCAAGGTATTGCCGGTTCATTGTAAGGGTCATATACATTTTCTTCGTATGTTAAATCTGCTGTATTAAAACCGTTTGTAAAGCTTGCTAAAAAATCGGTAAATGATGCTTCAGTTTTTCCTTGTGCTTGCATTACTCGATTATAGTTTTTTAGTCTATTGAAACTAAAAGAAAAATTGGATTGTAATAATCCTTTCTTTTTATGTTTCCAAAGAGGCATTGCCATTACGTAAGCAAAGTTATCCATTTTTAATCCCAATTTTCCTTTGATTGTTTCGCTACTTTCATACCAAGAACTATTGGCTTTCTGCTTAGATGTATTGAGAGTGATTGTTATCTCTCCTTTTCTAAATACTCCAAGTCCGGCAGGATTGTCTTTTAATGCAGAAACATCTCCTCCTAATGCTCCAAAAGCTCCTCCCAACCCAAGATAACGTGCAGAACCTAAAACTTCTGTTTGGCTTAATCTTAAGGCATCATATTCTGTTTGTGCGTTCAAAGCAATTGTAGAAATGGCAATGAACATTATTAATAATATCTTTTTCATATCTTTTCTTTTTTAATAAATTGTTTTTTCTCTCTCTTTTGAAAAATGTTTGAGAATTATCTTCTGCGTCCTCCTCTTGAACTTCCTGAACTTCTACTTCCGGAAAAGCCACCTCTTCCACTTGAAAATCCACTACTTCTTGAGGAACTTCTGCTACTTGTTGAATAACTGCTACTTCTTCTTGAGGAACTTCGATTGCTGTTGTAGCTTGAATGGTTTCTTCTATTGGTAGAGTATGAAGAACTTCTTCGTTGTGAAGAACGATTATATCTTTGACGTTGTGAGCTATTAGAGCGATGATAACGACTACTTTTATTGGTTTTGTTGTAGTGTCTGTTGGGTTGTGATTTCCAAGCTCTTCTATTGCTTTTTACATTAACACCTCTTTGAGTTGCTCCTGTACTCGCTCTTCCATTACGATATGTTGGTTGGTTACTACCACTTCTTCTTGCTCTAGTATATTCGCTTCTTCTGGAAGCACTTCGATTACTACTTAAAATAGACCTTCTTCTACTATTCGAATTGTTGTAAGTAGTATTTTGATTTCGTCTTCCTTCATAGTTACGTCTATACGCTTGGTTATGATTTATATTTCTAGAAGAATAGTAATCACCATAGTAATAATCATGGTATGGAGAGTAATAACCATATCCTCCATAATATCCATAGTAGCTGTAAGGATAGGGATTCCAACCATAATACCAAGCATCGTACCAAGGTAAATAAGGTCTGTAAAATCCACCATACCAACCATAATGTCTAGGATAACAATAGCTTACTCCATAGAAAGGGTCTATGTAAAATCCACTTGACCAATAATAACCGGGGTAATCCCAAGAATAGTAAGAATCCCAAATAGGAACATAAGTCCCTCCATTACGGAATACACGGATTCTTTCTGCATATTCATAATTCTCATCTTCTCTATCATCATATACTATCGAATCGTTGATGATTAGTACTTCATCTTCTTTTGCTGTATGAGTCTGAATATGTTTTTTTGTCGGTTGAACATATTGACTCTGTATTTTTTTCGCTTTTTTAGGTGTAACGTAAATATCGTCTATCACTTCTTGTGAAAAAGCCAATGATACTCCCAGTATCAATAAATAACTTGTAATTAATCTTTTTTTCATAATCTCCTTCTTTAAATGGTTCAACAACTAATTTCTTATATTATGTATTTCAACAACTATGCCATATATAGCATATTGAGAAATATCGCTATAAAGGTACTATTTTTTCTAATAAATAACTTACCTTTGTTTAAAAAATAAACTGACAACTATGAATTATATTGTGCTACGTTTTAGATTAAGTAACAAGGAAGAGTATGTAACTGACTTATTGTCAGCGATGCTGGGAGAAATAGGGTTTGATAGTTTTGATACTGATGAATTAGGACTGAACGCCTATATTACTGATGATTTGTTTGAAGAAGAGAAGGTAAAGGATATTTTGGCTCAATTTCCATTGGAAGTAGATGTTGATTATGAAATAGAGAAAATAGATAGGCAAAATTGGAATGAAGCGTGGGAAAAGCACTTTTTTGAGCCGATAGTGGTTGCTGATAAATGTGTGGTGCATAGTTCGTTCCATACTGATATTCCTGATTGTGAAATGGAAATCGTGATAGACCCCAAAATGTCTTTTGGAACGGGACATCACGAAACAACACGATTGATGATGGAAGCTATTTTAGAGGTAGATGTTAAGGATAAAACTGTTTTGGATATGGGTTGTGGTACTTCTGTATTGGCTATTCTTGCATCTAAATTAGGGGCTAAAAAGATTGATGCTATTGATATCGATGATTGGTGTGTGGAGAACTCGAAAGAGAATTTTTCTCTGAATCACATAACCAATGTAGAGGTATCTCAAGGAACTGCTAATGAATTGAAAAATAAAAACTATGACATTATATTCGCCAATATTAATCGAAATATTCTACTCAACGATATTCCCATATATAGCCAATGCCTCAATGAAAAAGGTCTGCTGTTACTGAGTGGATTTTACACACAAGATATTGATTCAATTACCCGAAAATCAACAGAAAACAACTTGACATTTCAAAGCAAAAAAGAACTGAATAATTGGACTTGTCTTATTTTCCGAAAAAAATAGTTTTCAATTACTAACAAAACTTTTTTACTATCTATCAACCTATGGAAAGTAAATTCGTCTAAGATTTTATTATAATCTGTCTGGCTAAGATAAAACCGTCTAAGATTTTATTACAATTTGTCTGGCTAAGATAAACCCGTATAAGATTTTGTTATAATCTGTCTGGCTAAGATAAAACCGTATAGGATTTTATTACAATCTATTTCGCTAAGATAAACCCGTATAAGATTTTATTATAATCTGTCTGGCTAAGATAAACCCGTATAAGATTTTATTATAATCCGTCTCGCTAAGATAAACCCGCATAAGATTTCTTTACCCGCGAAAGGTAGGAGATTAAAGTGCTTATAAATTGTATAAAAACGGGAAGAAAAGTAATCAAAATGTCAATATTTTATATTGAAAACAAATTGAAGAAGATAAAAAAGAGAAAGAGCAATGAAGAAATCATTGCTCACTTATATGCTCCGATTACAGACTTAACGGAATGGTTACTTTGAATGTTGTTCCTTTATAAGATTCGGATTCAAAACTGATTGCTCCTCCCATACTTTCGATAATGTTTTTAACAATACTTAAACCAAGTCCCATACCACTTGTTTTGGTCGTGAATTTAGGTTGGAATAGTTTCTTTTGATTTCTTTTTGAAATTCCTTTTCCGTTGTCTTCTACAAATATGTTCAGTTTGTTTTCAGATTTTTTCATATATATATTGACATAACCTTTTCGAGAACGTGGAATGGCTTGTATGGCATTTTTAATTAGATTATTAAAAACTTGTGTTATTTGGTCTATATCGGCAAGTATAAAAATCTCTTCTTTCGGAGCTTTGTAAATGATTTTTACCTCTTCTTCGTTTTTCCTAAAGAGTGTTGTAATAGATTCTAATTTCTCTACAATATTTATTTCCTCAAATTCTACGTCTTGTTGTTTAGAAAAATCAGAGAATGACTTAACAATTCTTTTTAAGTTATCAACTTGTTCAATAATTATTCCGGCATCTTTGGTAAACATAGCATCAAATTGTTCCGGTTTTGTTTTCTTAACCAATTGTAGCTTTTGAATAGTTAATCGTATTGGTGTGAGTGGATTATTGATTTCGTGGGCTATCTGTTGTGCCATAGTACGCCAAGCCGACTCACGTTCCGTTTGCATCAGCATTTTTGCACTTTTTTCTAACTCCATAACCGTTTTATTATATTCTTCAACCAATAGTCCTATCTCGTCATTGGGTTTGTAGTTAATCCTTTTATTTTTTTTGCCCAATTTTATTTCTTTAATGTTTTTTTGAAGTAATAACAAAGGTTCTGATAAGTTACGAGTAAGTCTTAAAATAAAGAGAATTAAGAAAGCCAACATCAATAAGTGCGTCTGAAAAATGATAACAATAAATTCTTTCGAGTCTTTTTCCAATCTGTTTTCACTAAAAAAGAAAGGAATTGATATATAGCCTAATTCTTTGAAATCTTTGTTATAAAAACGACTATAAGCAGTACGATATTTTAGGTTGCCTATTTTTTCAATAATGTCTAAAGTATTGTTTTGAAAAGTCATAGGAATAGGTGAAATTCTATCACTCATAATATTCTCTTGGAAAAGCATTGGCTGTGAACTGCTGATTAATTCCCCTGATTTATTGTAGATATGAATATCTGTTTGGTAAACATAAGATAAAAAGTCCAAATCCTCGTTCAACATTTCTTGTTCATAATTTCCTAAATCTTTTACCCAATAGTATTTTTCTTCTAAATAATTTTTAATATAAGCCTCCGTCTGTTTAATTTTTTTAATTTTTTGTTCCTCATATTTTCCCCGCATATAAAAGGTTGTAAATACTAAAATCAGTGCAAAGCCTAAAGTCATTATTAGTAGAAATGAATAGGAGTATCTTGTAACAAATTTTAGTTGAGTCGTTTTTGGTGCTTGAATTCTTTTATATAGCCATACAATAATTAAAGTGAGTACAAGGAACATTGATAGCACATATATATAATAAAATAGAAAGAGGAAGATACTCTTTTTCTCTTTTTCTGATATAACAAAATATTCAGATTGGTTGGGAGCATAAATATAATGTATATAATCACCGTCTTTGATATGGAAGAAAGATTTATCATTGGATTTAATCCAGTGGCTACTATCCGGATATTTATATTTTCCGTTTGTTGATTGTAGTTTTTCGTTAAAATAAGTAGCGGTAGAAAGTTTAGCATTGGTTTCTATATCTGAATTCGATTCTATCAATAGATTGCTAATACTAGAATTATTATAATAACTTTTGCTGTAAAAGTCTAAAAAAAAGAAATGTTTCTTAGAATTAGATAATGTAAATTGACCAATATAGTTTAAGTCGGAATCTTTGTTTTCTATTTTGTAAAAATTGGTATTACCAACTTTTACTCCAAAAGTTTCAATCAAGTGATTATATTCGTTATAAACTTCCTCTTTTTTATCGGTAACTACTATATGTGCACGGTATTTTTTCCATAATCCTTTTAAGTATTTGTTTTTGAAATAAACATTTGCGATTTGTGATGAGTTTGAAGTTTTAAGTAATTCGTATAATTTCTTATCTTTTTCAACATCTTGTTGTAGTTCTTGAAATAAATCAACTGTTAGGTTATCAGCCCTCTTGTCATCTAATAAGTATCTGTTCTCTGTTAATACTTTGTAACTCTCTATTTTTTTTGTTTCTTGAACTTCTGTAAAATTGAAAATATACAATCCAATAAAGAAAAATAACCAAAGAGCAAATAATCTTTTACCATATAAATATTCTCTAAATAGTAGGTGAAAATACAAAATGATATAACAAAGAAGTATTTCAATAAACTTAATCAACCAATTCTCTTTGAATATAAAGATAATGGAGACAGTTAATATCAAAAACAATATGGTATCAATGATAAATGTTTTCTTTATGGAAATCAATCCTAAAGCATATCGATGAACGGAAATAAAAGCCAACATCAACCCCATTCCCCACATAAAAAAGAGAAAATGTAACCAAATGATAGGGAGAGTAGGCGGAATGTATTGAAAGAAGTTAAGTTTTATTGATGAATTATAAGCGATGTTGAAGAAAAAAGAGCGAACAATAAAAAATCCAACAATTGGTATTACAAGCAATACTATTATTTTAAAGTAAAATAAAAAATTAACTTTTTGAGTTGCTCTTGTTTTTACATAAGAACTAAATAATAAAACCTCAGCTATAAGAAAGAGAGAGAAAAAACTTAAATGGGTAAATGTTCTTACGAAAAATGAACCTGAATAATCGTATGGAGAGAATATCTTATTAGCAAAAAAAGTAGAAGGTATATCAAACCCGAGTAATAATAAAACACTGCTTATGGCTATGAAACTAATAAGGGCAAACTCTCTTAACCGTATCGAAGTTCTTCCAAACCAAATCGGTAAGTTAGAGAAAAGAAATAATAATAAAGAAAATGCAATGGCAAAAAATACAAAAGCAATTTGCGAAAGGCTTTCATTATAAATCGTTTTTTTAGGGACTTTTAATGAGAATAGATAATCTCCTTTTTTTGAACAGATTGCATTTTCACTCTCTTCTTTGTCTACTTTAATTTTAATTTCTTTATCTAATGAAATACCGCTTAAAAAAACATTCTCAAGTATATCATTCTCATTGGTAAAATTATATTTTAATGGTATATGGGCAACGATATTATATTTGCCTATTGTATCAGAACAAACCAAAGTATGCATATTCGGTAGTAGAGCATACTGCCACGACTTTTCTTTAGTGTTTTTAGGGGTTATTCGATTGTTTGTCCAGAAAATAAGATTATCTCCCTCATATACAAAGTATCCTATACTGTTTTTTTTCCATACAAGTTCACTGATGTTCTTTATATTGTTCTTTTTAAGATTTTCTTTTATCTCTTTAATCTGTTCGTCAGCCTGAGAACATTTTGATTGAATGGTGTGTGTGATAGAATTAATAGGTATTGAGCGTACGGGAGATTTTTTATAAAGAAACTGAAATATTCCTCCAAGAATAAAGAAAATAACCATTAATCGTGTTAATACCTTGCCGTAAAAGATTCTTTTTTTCTTCTTCTTTTCCATTTTATTCGTGATGATAAGGTTCGTTTTTAATAATAGTCATTGCTCTATAAATTTGCTCTACAAAAAGCAGTCTAATCATTTGATGAGAAAAAGTCATTTTGGATAAAGAGACTTTACTATCTGCCATTTTATACACTTTTTCAGAGAATCCGTAGGCTCCACCAACAATAAAAGTGATATTTTTATGAGAATAAATCATTTTTTTTTCTAAAAGTTGAGAAAATTCTTTAGAAGTAAATTGTTTTCCTTTTTCATCTAATAAAATAACTTCTTCGTTTGGCTGTATTTTGGATAAAATGAATTCTCCTTCTAATTCTTTTTGAGCCTCTTGCGTTGTTTTTTTCCCTTTCTTAATATCCGGTAATTCGATAAATTCAAAGTTTAAATAATGCCTTACTCTTTTGATGTAATTTTGCATTAAATCCTTCAATTTTTTATCATTTGTTTTACCTATTACTAAAAATTTAACCTTCACAACTCAATTTTGGCTTACTATTTGCATAATGTAACATAACATAAAACACAAAAATAAGGAATAAAATGGTGAAAACAATAAAAAAAGTTCTTTTATTTACTTTTCTTCTTTTCAGTTTGGGAGCAGGTAGTTCTCAAAATGTCAAAGTACCTAATGAGATAATACAAGGATTTCAAAAAGGAAACTCTAATTTGATAATTAAATATTTTAATCAAAATATAGAGTTTGTTGTTGATAATAAAAGTAATATTTATAGCAAACAACAAGCAGAAGGAATTTTAACACATTTCTTCGAGAAAAATAAAGTGGTTTCGTTTCAAACTTTACATAATGGAGAAAAAGGCTCTTCGCTTTTTGTCATTGGTAAATTAAAAACAAAAAATACTAATTTTCGTATTCATCTCTTGGCAAGAGAATTAAATAACAAAATTTATATACAACAAATCAGAATTGATACTGAATGAGTAACAAAGATTTTATTAAACAAATTCCCCTTTGGTTTGCCGAAGATATACACGATGGCGACCATACTACCTTATCCACTATTCCTGCTGACGTTATCGGAAAATCCCAACTTATCATCAAAGAAGATGGGGTGTTAGCCGGTGTGGAAGTGGCAAAAGAGATTTTCAATTATTTTGACCCCCAACTACAAATGACAACTTACATTAACGATGGCGAGAAAGTCAAAGTGGGTGATGTGGCATTTGTTGTTAGTGGAAAAGTCCATTCACTGTTGCAAACTGAGCGTTTGATGCTTAATATTATGCAGAGAATGAGTGGAATTGCAACTCGTACTGCGGAATATATGCAACGTTTGGAAGGAACCAAAACAAAAGTGCTTGATACAAGAAAAACTACTCCCGGATTGCGTATGTTGGAGAAAGAAGCTGTTAAATTGGGTGGGGGTGTTAATCATCGTATCGGTTTGTTTGATATGATACTTATCAAAGATAATCACGTGGATTTTGCCGGAGGTATTGATAAAGCCATTGATAATGCGATAAACTACCTTAAAGAGAAAGGAAAAAAACTTAAAATAGAGGTGGAAGTGCGTAACTTCGATGAACTTCAACAAGTCATTGAACACGGTGGTGTAGATAGGGTGATGTTGGATAATTTTTCAGTGGAAAATACTCGAAAAGCAGTTGAAATGGTGAATGGAAAATTTGAAACCGAGTCATCGGGAGGAATTACCATTGAAAAACTAAGAGAATATGCTGAATGTGGAGTTGACTATATTTCGGTTGGTGCATTGACACATTCCATAAAAAGTCTTGATATGAGTTTTAAGGCGGTTTAAAGTTACGTAGTTTAAAGGTTGAAAGTTATAAAGTAAAGAAAGACTATCAGATAACAGATAACAGAGTAGTAGAGATACAATATTTTGTATCTCTACTTTTTTGTAGTATAAACTCATTAACGGTTGTTTTCAAACAACTGTTTAAAATTGAAAAAGAGATTTTGCAGATTGCGTTGTAATTGTATCCACTTCCTCTTTTGATAGTTGATAAATATCAGATAATTTATCTCTTACCAATGCCACGTAAGACGATTCATTTCTTTTGCCACGATAAGGAGGCGGTGTTAAATAGGGTGAATCGGTTTCCATAATGATATGTTCTATCGGAATTTGTTCAAGGGTTGTGTCTAATCCTGAATTTTTGAATGTAACAATTCCGTTAATTCCGATTTTGAACCCTTGAAAGTCAATAATCTGCAATGCTTGTTCTACGGTTCCGGTAAAGCTGTGAAAAACACCTCTCAAACCTTTTTCACGAAAAGGTTCTAAAACAGACATTACTTCGTCAAACGATTCTCTGATGTGAATAATGATGGGAAGATTGTATTCCAATGCCCATTCCACCTGTTGTGAAAATGCTTTTATCTGCTCGTTTTTATACGTTTTATCCCAATACAAATCAATCCCAATCTCACCAACGGCAATGTACTTTCGCCTTTCCAATTCACGTTTTACAAATTGCAAGGTTTGCTCGTAATTTTCATTGACTCCTTCGGGGTGCAATCCAATAGCAGGATAACAGTAGTTGGGATATTTTTCTTCCATATCCAACATTCCCTCCAAAGTTTTTTCATCAATATTGGGTAAAACGATTTTCTCTACTCCTGCCTCTTTTGCTCTTTGAATAACAGCACTCCTGTCTTCGTTGAACTCTTCGGCATAAAGATGTGAATGTGTGTCTATTATTCCCATTCTATTGTTGCCGGTGGTTTGGAACTAATGTCATAAACAACACGATTGACACCCTCTACTTTGTTGATAATTTCGTTGGATACTTTTGCCAAGAAATCGTGTGGAAGTTGAGCCCAATCGGCTGTCATTCCATCTGTTGAAGTAACGGCTCTTAAAACAACTGCATTTTGATAGGTTCTTTCATCTCCCATAACACCCACTGTTTTTGTACTTAAAAGAATTGCTCCTGCTTGCCACACTTTTCTATACAGATTCCAGCTTCTTAACGATTTGATAAAGATGTCGTCAGCCTCTTGTAAAATGTGTACTTTCTCCGGTGTAATATCTCCTAAAATACGTACTCCTAATCCCGGACCCGGAAATGGATGACGTTTTAACAGATGGCTCATCATTCCCAATTCAGTTCCCACTTTTCTAACTTCATCTTTGAAAAGTAATCTTAACGGTTCGCAAAGTTTTAGGTTCATCTTTTCGGGCAATCCACCGACGTTGTGATGTGATTTGATAACCGTTCCTGTTATGGAAAGCGACTCAATAACATCAGGATAAATCGTTCCTTGTGCCAACCATTTTACATCTTTTATCTTGTTGGCTTCTTCGTTGAAGACATCAATAAAACCTGAACCGATGATTTTGCGTTTTTTTTCAGGGTCGGTAACGCCTTCCAATTGTTTGAAAAAATAATCTTTCGCATTGACTCCTACAACGTTTAGTCCCAAATGAGAATAATCTTTCAAAACGGCTTTGAACTCATTTTTACGCAACAAACCGTGGTCAACAAAAATACAAGTTAAGTTTTTGCCGATTGCTTTGTGCAACAAAACAGCCGTTACCGAAGAATCAACTCCACCTGATAAGCCAAGCACTACTTTGTCGTTTCCAAGTTGTTTTTTCAACTCTTCAACCGTTGATTCAATAAAAGAGGCAGGTGTCCAATCTTGTTTGCAACCACAGATTTGAACGAAATTTTCTAACAAGTTGATACCTTGTGTCGTGTGAAAAACTTCGGGGTGAAACTGTACGCCCCACGTTTGTTCATTTTCTATTTTATAGGCTGCCATTTCTACATCATCGGTAGAAGCGACTTTTTGAAAATTCTTTGGAATTTCAGTAATGGTATCACCGTGAGACATCCATATTTGTGAATGGTTATCAATGCCTTTGAAAAGCAAATCATTATTATCTATCCAAGAGAGCATCGCACGACCGTATTCACGTGATTTTGTTGCTTCTACTTTTCCACCCGCTTGTTGCACCATTGATTGAGCACCGTAACAAATACCAAGCAATGGAAATTTTCTTCTTATTTCATCTATTTCAATTCTAAAAGCATCTTTGTCATTCACGGAAAATGGACTTCCAGAAAGAATAACGCCTTTAATGTCGGTTGTATCGTTGGGGAATTTGTTATAAGGTACAATTTCGGAGTAAACATTCAGTTCTCTGACTCTTCTACCTATCAGTTGTGTGGTTTGTGAACCAAAATCGAGGATGATTATCTTTTCCATTTTATTAAAATCTTTTATGTCCTACAAAAATACAAAATGTTATCTGTTTTTCGATATTTTTTATCAAAATAATGTGGAAGTGGGAAGCTTGGAGTGGGAAGATACCTTCTTCCCAGTTCCATCTCCCACACTAAACAGTTGAAATGTTCATACCTGTTAATTTCTTGTATAAATCCAACGCATAAACATCTGTCATTCCTGAAATGTAATCTACTACGGCTTGTACTTTTCCGTAAACGGTATCGCTGTCAATTTCATATTGTGCCGGAATACGTTTAATCAGTTGTTGTGAATAGGCTTTGTTGGGTTCAAGTACAGCAGAAACAAATGTATCAAGCAAGGTTTGAATAATTTTGTAACCTGCAATCTCGATGTCCAACACTTCTTCTGCCGAATAAATCTGTTGAACTGCTTTTTTAGAACAAGTTGAATAGGCTGATTTCAGTTGTGTTGGCATCTCTTTAATTAAAGAGCTTTCAAATGTACCGTTTAAGATATTGTCTTCATTTTCAAGAAAAACAGTACTACACGCTGAAATTAACGCTCCAATGACCGACGAACGCAAATAAGCAATTTGTTCATTGACATCATCTACAATGTTGATGTTTTTCTCTATTCGTGCTTTCCGTTTGTCGTCAAAAAAGTTCATCAAAAGATTTTTTGTCTCTTCTGTACTGATAATTTTCAATTTATGAGCATCTTCTATATCCATTATTTGATAACAAATATCATCGGCTGCCTCGACAAGATAAACCAACGGATGACGTACAAACTTATTTTTATCTTGCAAAGTAGGTGTTATTCCTAAAGCATTGGCAATCTTCAAAAAATCGGACTTTTCCGAATCAAAAAAACCAAATTTCTGTTTTTTAGGATTAGCAAATGTAGAAGAGTAGGGGTATTTTACTATTGATGCCAACGTGCTATAAGTTAGAACAAAACCACCTTTTCTTTTGCCTTTGAATTGATGAGTTAATAGTCTAAATGCATTAGCGTTTCCATCAAATCGTATAAAATCATTCCATTGTGTTTCCGTGAGTTGTTCTTTCAAGAAAGTACCGTTTCCTTCCGAGAAGTAGGTTGCAATGGCTCTTTCTCCGGAATGTCCAAAAGGTGGATTTCCCATATCGTGAGCCAAACAAGCCGTAGATACAATTGCACCTATTTCATTCATAAATTCTGTTTCCGAACGGTATTTGCTGTTTCGGGCAATGTCTGTTCCAAGTGAACGCCCAACACTTGCTACTTCCAAACTGTGCGTTAAACGGTTGTGCACAAAGATACTACCCGGAAGTGGAAAAACTTGTGTCTTGTTTTGCAATCGCCTGAATGATGATGAAAATATTAGTCGGTCATAATCTCGTTGAAAATGATTGCGATTATCGTGTCGTTCATCGTGATAATCTTCCATTCCCAGACGAATAGGGGAGAGTAGTTGCTGCCAATTCATTGTGTCTTAAATAATGTTTTGATGTTTGTTTTTAACCTATTGCAAAGATACAATTTTTGAATGAAAGAAATAGTTTGTAAAGTTATAAAGTTCGTAAAGTTGAAAGTTTATATTGATTTATCATTATGTTTATCGTATCAACTAACAACTCTTTCTTTTTGATGTTTCACACTTTTTATGTAGGTTTGCAAACGAAAAATTAAAATAATCAATGATGAAAAAAAGAATACTTTTTCTGTTTGCCTTGTTGTTGCTACTTGTTGCCTGTAACAAAGGAAGTGTTAATGGATATGTTACTTATCAGTTAAGTGAATTTGGTAGTCCGGCTGTTGACCAATATGCTGAGATTTATCTTACTCAAAGAAATGTAGATACAATTTCTGCTTTTTTAACGGTTGTTCGATTGCAAGAGCAGATAGAACGTCATAAAAAGGATATCAAACGAACTGATAATAGGTTAATTATTGATAGTTTGCAGAAGGAAATAGGTGAGAAAGAGCATTTGATTGCACAAAAGGTGTCTAATCAAAGTGAGTTTCTTGCATTGTCTGATAAAGCGATGAGAAGTTTTATTCAAATCAAAGAAGATAATAAAACCTATAAAGCATTGGTGGATAATGAAGGGTTGTATAGCAATACGATAAAAGTGGGAGATTACAATCTAATGGCTGTTTCTGAAATGGTAAAGAAAGATAATTTATTGGAAAGGCGTGGCAAACTATTTATCACCTCCATATCCATTTCGAAAGAGAAACAAGTGAAAGTGAATATCAATTTTAAATAGTGTCTGAATTACGATAAATCTTTTTTAGTGGTTGTGAGGAAAGTGCCGATAAGCAAAGGTATCACAAAATTAATCAACCAAAGTGTGATGCCTGTCAGAATAATTCCAATTTGATTGGTGGAGAAAAGTCCCAATACAAAAACCGAATAAGCACCTCGAATTGCCGGTTCGGAAAAAGCAAACGAAGGTGTAAATGTGATTAAAAGGTACATTGTAGGAATTGAAATAAAGGCTTGTGTCAATGTTAAGTGAATGCCAAAGAATTGTAACAACAGAAAAAATTGTACATTAAAAACAACAAACCGAACTGCCGACCATAATAAAATAACCAATAAGTCTTTGGATTGAAAAAGAGAAACTGCCTCTATCAACTGTTGTATTATCTTCTTTTTATCCCATTTTTTCTCCTTGATTTTTTGCACTATAAAAGGAAATGAGAAATAGAAAACAGCACCCACCAGTACTACTAAAGCAATATAAAGAAAAATCAGATAACTGTTATGGTAATGATTGTATTGTGTAAAATAGAAAAGGGCGGAAATACCTCCCAATAGCATAATTATTGCATTTTGCGTGAGTCCGTTGATAAAACTCAAGAGTGTGCCTGCTGCTCTTTTTTCGTGCGGTAGATAGAGGATGCGACCTGCAAATTCGCCTATGCGATTGGGCGTAATATAGCCTGTCGTTATTCCTGAAAGTACCGATTTTAATGCTGTTGAAAAGTCTAATGCCGATGTGTTGGCTGTGATTTTTTGCCACTTTTTTACTTCAATCAACCAGTTTAAAGGCATTAGCAAAAGCACTCCAACCAACAAGAGTATGCGTTGTAATGTGAAGTTGCTCAATGAACTTCTTAACTCATTCCAATATTCAAAATTCATTAATTTATTCGCAAGAAATCCCACTGACAATAATAGAATAATGAGTTTTAGAATATTAAATATTTTACTTTTGTACTGCATTACTGATTTTAGAAACTTTACTTTGCAAAAATACAATGTTTTTTAATGATACAAATAAAAAACTCCTCATAAGTTTTTTACTTATGAGGAGTTTTTCTAAATTTAAAAGAAAGTTAATTCCTTTTTATTAATGTTGCTTGATAAAGATGGTACTTTTTAACACTGATTGGTAATTTGTTACTTTTAGGAATATATCTATTACCCACTTTATCAAAAACTTGAAAATAAAACATTTTACTTTCGTTTGGGTTTATGTAGTCATCTAAATTAAAATAAGCAATACCATCTCTACCCACTATTACTGTCTTTTTTCTAACAGAATTTTCATCAAGTGCCATAACAATACTGTTTTCTACCGTAGTATTGTCTTTAACTGTTATCTTAACGTCTGTTGTAGAGCTTCTAATTATAACTACCGTTGTTCTTGTTGTTGTTCTGGTTGATATTCTTTTCGTTGTACTACGAGAGTATGATGATTCATACTCACAACCTACCAAAAGAAATAATACAACGATATATAAAAATATAGATTTCTGTTTCATTGTTTTTATAGTTTAATATGAACTGTTTTTGTTTCGCCGTCTTTAATAGTAATTGCACCAGTACCAAGAACTACGGCATCGGTGTCTGAACCTGCAAAAACTCCAAAATAGACCGTTGTTTGAGAGTCAACAAAACTTAAATCTTTACTACTTAATTCAAAATAAGCAATACCATTGTCTTCTGTTACTACTTTTTTATTGGCAAAGATAGGTTCAAAGAAACTTGTTCCCGGTCCTTTATGTTCGTCAAACATACAAACAGTTACACCCGATTGTGGTATAAAAAATTCTGTTACTTTAACTTTTACAGTTGCTTCTTTAAATCCTAATTTGACACAAGAATTTAAGAAAAATAGAGGCAATAGTAATGATAATATTAATACTTTCTTTTTCATCGTTTTATTATTTAATTAATTTTATTATTCTTTCCAAGTTACTGATAATTCAACTTTTATTTTATTATTAGATAATTTTATTGTTGTTGGATAAGTAATCATATAGGTAAGTGGCATAAAAGAGAAACCTCCGATATGGTCGTCTGCTGTCATAGTATCTTTATCCCAAAAATCTAATAAATAGAGTTGTTTTTCTACATTAGTTATCATATATGGGAGATTTTCTTTGTCAAAAATAAGTGGCATATCTCTATTAGTTACATCATAAACTACTTTTCCGATAATTGTTTTATTAGTAAATTTATTTTTAAGTATCCAATAAACATCAGGACCATCAAAGTTATCCCAGTTTGAATTTAAAAGTTTAGTAACTTTAATGCTATTGATTTGTATTTTTGTGGGCTTATCAAAAACTTCTATTTTTTTAGAAATCGTTTCTCTTCCACCTGCACCAATTGCTGTAAGTTTTACAGTATAAATTCCTCCTTTTTCATAAGTGTGAGAAGTTAGATATGTATCATTACTTGTATTTCCATCTCCAAAATCCCAAATGTATTCTGTTGCATTTGATGATTTATTCAAAAATTGGACTAAAGAAGGAGCATATTGTTTACTTAAACCAATGAAATCAAACTTAAAATTAGGAATAGGTTTAGGAACAGCTTTTGAAATATAGATTGTTTTTGATATATAAGCTCTTGTTTGTTTACCTATTACTGTAAGTTTTACAGTATAAGTACCGCTTTTATTATAGGTATGAGTTGGAGATTTTACATAACTTTTATTGCTATCGTCCCCAAAACTCCAAACATATTCATCTGCATTTGATGATTTGTTGTAGAACTCGACAGTAGCAGGTGCAGACTTATCTAACATTTTATAACTAAAATCGGCTTTTAAATTTTCTTTTCTTGTTCTGGTTTTTTCTTCTTTTTTTATGATAGTTTCATCTTTACAAGATGATAAGAACAACAATCCCCCTAATAAAAATAAAAGTTTTTTACTCATATAATATGTTTTTATAAAATTTATTTAATTAATACCTACTCCTGTTTATCGTCTTTTTTCGGCTTATTCCGACTGTATTAGCCCCTCTTAATCTCCCCAAAGGGGAGAAACTACCTCGTTTAGGGAGGTTTGGAGTTTTTTTTCATATCCATTCGTTTGTCAAAACGCCTGCTTATTCCGTAAGGAATGAGGAGGGCTTTTACTAATCACGAATAATTATAGATTATGTTCTTTGTAATACTCAATACGTCCATTGAGTTCGTTGATAAAGTCTTGGTAATCGTCTTTGCCATTAAGTAAAGCAGAGGCTTCTACTCGTTTTACCATTATACGATAAACAGCATCAATTTCCTTGCGAACGGTACGCATATGAATAGGTTCTTTCTCTGTTAAATCGTCGTTTCGTGAAAGCATTAACTCCTTAAATTCATTGTTTAGCGTTTGTAAATGAGTAACCCATTCTTCCAAACCTAACGTTGTTAATTCGTCGTTATAGTTGGTTAAAAATTCATCTGTTAATTTTTCTAATCCTGCTGTTTCTTCATTGTAATTTTTAATAGAAAGATTGCCATAATTTTTCAATGCTCTTTCTAACTCTTGGGCTATCGCTGCTTTTTGTTGGTCAAAATGTTTGGTAAAAGATTTGATATTTGCCACCACGCCACTAAAAGTGTGGTCTCTCTTTTCGTCCAATTCCATAAGTTGAGCTGTCAGTTTGTGTTGTCTAATGACTTCCAATCCCTCTTTTTCCTTATCCAAAAGGGCTGTAAATGTAGCAAAAGCCTCTACAATGTTTAATTTTTCGGCAGTGTTTTTGTTAACCAACTGTTTCACTTCGCTGTGAAATTCAAAATGTGCTAAATTACGCAACCTTGAAATACTAAATGTGTAAATGTCCATAGTAATAAAGTTTTAAAAATGAATATTATCTGTTTTTTTGTTCTTTTTCTTTTGAACAATCTTATCTCCAATTCTAAAATATGTTGTCGTATTGGTACGACGGTCTGTTTTATGCTTTCGGCACGTCGTCGTATTGTTACGATGCTTTCTCTATCTTTTCGGCAACCTGTCGTATTGGTACGACAGCCTGTTTTATGCTTTCGGTTAGGCATCGTATTACTACGATGGTCTCTCTACCTTTTTGGCAATCTGTCGTATTGGTACAAAAGTCTCCTAATGTTATTGTTAATCACTTCTCTGTCCTTTAACTTATCACTAATGAGACGCAAACATTGCGTCTCTACTAATCATTTATTGTTGTTTTCCGTTCGTTTGTCAACCTGCCTCCTCCCTGCGGGGGATGGAGGGGGGGCTAAAAAAAACGCCGTGCCGAACCAATGTCCGACAAGACGTTTTTTAATTTCTTTAAATTATATATGTTTAAGTTTAGTTTATGTGCTGTGCTGTGCTGTGCTGTGCTGTGCTGTGCTGTGCTGTGCTGTGCTGTGCTGTGCTGTGCTGTGCTGTAAGATTTACTCTTACAAAGATACTATAATTCAATGAATTATACAAGTTGTTATCGATGTTTTTTATTCCTTTTTTCATACGAACTGAGTTATGAGTTACTATTCATCAATTACCACATTTTTATATTATCCTCAGTTTTCAAGTGTAAAAGTAAGAATAATTTTTAAAACAACAACAAAAATAAAAGAAAATATAGGTTTGAAGTGATTAATTGTTAATTTTTACCGTTAGCTTTTGGTTTGTTGGCTTTGGCTATTCGTTTTTAGTAACTAAAAACTTTCAACTTTACAAACTTTCAACTTTACAAACTTTTTACTTTCTAACTTCATTCCCTACCTTAAAAATAAATAGTTTTTGGGATAAATAACTGACTGTGGTAGTAATAATTGTTATTATCATTTTAGAAGGCGTTGGGTAGAAGTTGAATCCATCAACCAATATTTTTAATCCTACATAATTGATGACTAAATTCATCATTACAACCAGAAAATAGCGAAATAACTGGTTGCTTCCTTTGAGTTTGGAAGATGAGAAAGTAACATACTTTTGTAATAAAAATCCAACCAATAGCGTAATCGGAAAGGTGAAAAATAGTGATGCTACGTGTGGACTTAATGTCACAATTATTAGATAAACCAACTCTTTTTTTACGAAAAAATGGAACGTGATATAATACAATACCCAATCAAAAAGCATTGTGGAAGCACCACAAACAGCGTATCTGAAAAATGTTAGCGATACGAATTTTGAAAATGGCGGATAGAACCAATCAATAATACGAGTAATAAAGCGTCCTATTTGAACGAGAAAATTTCTCATAAAATTGGAAAAATCAAAACCTTTGCTTTTATCATTTCTTGTCATATTTGAAAATAGGAGTTTTCTACAAAGAGAAAAAACAGATGTTTTTTTTAGGATTTTCAATATTTTATATCTACTTTTGTCTCCGAAAAGTCAAAACGACTACAAAGGTAAAAAAAATATAATCAAAATTAAACCTTTAATAACCTATTTATTAACTCGCTTGTAAATATGCCGGACGATTATCACCAGAAATACAATGACGCAAGTACGTGCCAAGAAATATCTCGGACAGCATTTTTTGACAGACCAAAAGATTGCAAGTCGAGTTGCGG
>PDWI01002920.1_pt1 | contig 26954 bp, 22 predicted proteins | sample 1430891 | NCBI WGS metagenome assembly PDWI01 (sample SAMN01162508, study PRJNA174530) | Oral metagenome, whole genome shotgun sequencing project. | biome: Marine environment; feature: Marine mammal; material: Swab sample of the gingival sulcus; isolation source: swab sample of gingival sulcus... | reverse complement strand
CTGGCCAATGCGATCCTGCCGGTGACGGAGCAGTCAGAGCCCCTCCAGGAAATCCTGGGTGACACAGCGGCTTACTTCACCCAAACCCACCGGACCATGCTGGCATCAAAACTGGGATTTAGAGCCCATGATCCGGCCCATGACGAAGACATTATCTCAAATTTGTTTTCATTGCTGTCGTCCGTTGAGACCGACCACACCTTGTTTTTCAGAGGGTTATCTCAATTTACGCCAGATATTGAGCCCCCTTTAACAACAGTTCCCCAATGGCTAGCCCCCGCCCTTTACCGACCTGAACAAGCGGATGATGCCTATTTAAAGGCCCTGGAAACCTGGTTGAAACAATATGCGGACCGGCTGAAAAAAGACGGCAGGCCAGATGAAGAAAGAAGAAAAGAGATGAACCGGGTCAATCCAAAATATATTTTAAGGAATTACTTGTCCCAACAGGCCATTGATCAGGCAGAAAAAAATGAGTATGACAGAATCCATGAATTGCTTGAACTGATCCGCCACCCTTACGATGAACAGCCGGATAAAGAAAAATTTGCTGCACGGCGCCCGGACTGGGCCCGAAACAAGCCTGGGTGTTCCATGCTGTCCTGCTCCTCGTAAACCGTACCTGAGTCTCTCATCGTTTACTCGGATTTATTGCGCCCCATAAATTTCTGAAAGACATTGTTGAATGGCAGCGGGATGTCCGGTGTGTTTTCCAGGGTCGTCAGATAACTTAACTGTAGGCTGCCAGGTATCGTCTCTACCCGTCTTGCAGCGTCGAAGTTTGATGACAATATTCAGCGGCGTGACGCCGACATCATTGGTAAGGCTGGTGCCGATGCCATAGGCGTCACGAATTTTTCCGTGGCAAAAGTTATGGATGGCCAACGCATCATTCACATCAAGCCCGTCTGAGAACACAATGGTTTTTTCCATGGGATCTATGTTCAGTTTTTTATAATGGGCCATGATTTTTTCCGTAAAGCGCATCGGATCCCCTGAATCCTGACGGACCCCGATGAATTGCCGTGCCCGTTTTTCATCAAAGACGGCAAGAAAGGTATCTGTGGTATACGTGTCAGAGAGGGCAATACCCAATGCATCTGGATACACCTGGGTCCACGCATCCATGGCCAGGGCATTTGCCTGGATACTTTTATCCATTGCCGAATGAAACATGATCCATTCATGGGCCAGGGTCCCCACCGGCGGGATTCCAAATTCCCTGGCCAGGTGAACATTGGACGTACCGGCCAGAGTATGGTCAGGAACGTCGAGCATATCTGCAATGAGATGCCGATGATTGTCGGCGGAATACCGGCGCCGGGTGCCAAAGTCCACAAACGACACCCCGTTTTCTGCCAGGATCTTCGCCTTTTCCATGTTTCGGTCTCGGATCTGCCCCCGAGTCATCGGTGCCGGTGCCGTCATGGTAAAATAGAGCTCGCTGATGACAGCCATAAGGGGTACTTCCCATAAAATCGTGTCCGCCCATCGGCCTTTTACCTTAAGACGAAGTGCTGTTCCCTCTTGTTTGAGTTGGACCTGGTCCGGGTCAAATCGAAAGTCTGATAAAAATGTCAAATATTGAGAAGAAAAAAAGGGACACGTATCAGCTAACCACCGCTTTTGTTCCAGATCCAGTGTCAAGCCAGCCATGCGTTGGATTTCTGTTTGCACCTTTGGGGCAAACCCTTGGGGAAAGGGAGTACCGCCCCGATTGGTCAGCTCATATTCGGCCTGAGCGTTTGGGTAAAGAAGACACACGGCCTGCTGCATGGTAAACTTATATAAATCGTTATCAAGGAGACTCTGTATCATCAGGATTATTTCAGCGTCTATATACCATTTTTTTATATGAAAGCCTGTGTAGGTTACTCAGATCTTTCAATTTTCGTTGTGGGCTGTGCCTGGGTATCGATAAACCCAGGACGACCCATGGCCGTTATAAGAAAGAACTCGAATGCCGGCCGCCCCTATAGATATAGAGGCGGTCGGTTTGAAACCAAATTAACCAAAGGAGCGCTTGAAAAGATCTTCCAGGGCCGCTTTGGCATCGTTGGTGAGATTCCGGGTACCGGTGCCGGCAAAGGTTTTATGGTGAATGACCGGATCCACAGTCTGCCAATCGTTATCAATCCATGAAAACCAGGCTTTGCGGTCCTGCTCATACACAAAGATGGGACGATTGAACAATTTGCCCAGTTCAACCCCCCATCCCGTGCCGCCTTTAACGGTTTTGTCTGGAAGAATCCACCCTACTGCAAAAATATCATAGCCGCTGTTGACCATATGAAAAATGGACTGAATCACTTTACGGATTTTGTTGCCCTTGGAAAAAGACCGGCTCAACCGGGCGGATACGATATCCATGGAAATATTGCCTTTTTCCAGTTCGTCCTGGTTCAATATCCGAACGCCTGAATCACGTTCCAGTTTATGGCCGTCAAAAGAATAAGTGACCTCTTTGACACCGTATTTTTCAGCCAGCCTGCCAAATTCGGCTTCTGCGCCCCTGTGGCCGCCGCTGTATAAAGTGAATCGAGAAGGATCTGTATGCATAGGTATCACTCCTTGGTTAAAGGTTTGTTCAATATATAGAAAAGATAAATAAGTTAAGCAAGACACAATTCGTGTCAAGATCTTTATTTTCAAGGTGCTGTTGACATGGTACACTGCCAGTTATTTTAGCACCATGGTCAAAATAAATCGTCCATCTGCGTGTCTTTTAAACGGCCATTGGGCGGCCTTGATGGTGACTTAAATCCGGCACTGCGTCGGATTTAATTATGGTCATGGGCCTTATCAACCCCACCAAAGAGAGGATATCTTGAAATCAAAAGCACTTGAGGTCAACCTTTCCGATACCCGGGCCGAGGTGGCCGTGGATGAACAATATGAACTGCTCCTGGAATTTTTTAAAGGGTATGTGGGGATACTGAATCGACTGGAAACCTTTTTAAAAGAATTGTCTCACCCCTATCGGAACTGGGGCTTTATTGTGAAGGAATCCCGGCATTTTTCAATGCACTATTTTCATTTATACAAGTCCCGGGAGCGAGGAGCAGAGGCACTGGCCCTTTTTTGCGATATTTTCACCCTGGCATTTGAGGCGGTGAACACGCCTGATATCAAAGGCAATGCTGCGGATAATCTCATGCTGGTCTTACACCATATCGCCAAAGACGGACCAGAGGGCATTAAACGGTTTGGGGATCTCATGGAGCGGGAGATCAATCGTATATTGTCTTATTCCGATGATGATTTTTTCTATTTTGTCGTATCCTATTACCAGCCTAACGGTATGGCAAGGCGTCTTGAAAAGAAAAATTTGCTAAAGGGTCTGGCAGGGGGGGTATCTGCCCTGAACCATCTGCTGATACGGTGTTACGAGACCTCTTTTGGATTCTGGCTTACCCAGGATGATCCCATCGCATGGATGAAAGAAAACATTGATGAATGGCGGATCAGCAAAGAGATGGCTGAGCTGCTTGACGAAGTTTCCCACCGCCGGATCATCCAGTTACAGGAGCAGCTTCTGGAAATTAAGCCGATGGACATGACGCATGTGGAAACCACAAGCGCCTTAACAGCCCTGCCCGGACATCGGGATGTGGTCAAGCAGTTCCGGGATATGCCCCGAAAGATCCTTAACCTTTCCGACGGCAGAACCTACGGTAAATATTTCAAACTGACCTTTCTATTTTATATTATCCATGCGCCGGGGTTGTCCATGATCCACCGGGAGGCCCTGGGCGATATCCATCGGACCTTGATTCGGCTTATTGGAGAGCGGGATTATAAAAGCGATATACCCATTGTGGATCAGACCTTTGCCCTGTTAAAGGAACATAAGGGGCGGTATCCAGGTACCGTGTTAGAGTGTATCCACAAAATTGGAGATGCGGTATACAACACCGATGAAATTGAGCTGATCAACCATTTTATCGACAGAGCTGTGGACCATGGGTTCCAGTTCCCCATGATCCGGGGAACCGGTGACGACTGGCAGATCAAAGGCAACATGGCCCATGTAAAAAACATCCGGGTGTTCCTCAATCTGGTGGGCAAGCACCCTAAAAAATCCAAACGCCTGCTCTCGGCCCTGATCACCTCCCTGGCAGTCGGCGGGGTCTTTATCCGGGACACGGATCTGTTTCCCCGGGATATTACCAAATTTCTCAATGCCGATGTGGCCCCGGTCTACAACCTGGTGAAGCAGCTGTCCCGACTGCTGCCAGCGTTTTTTAATGAAATTGGGGCTGAGGGGGAGCTGCGGGATATTTCCACCCAGCTGGACGAAGCCTGCTTTCGCCGGGATCGCCTGGTCCATTTTTTAAGAAAGCAATGCCATGTGGAAAGCTCTTCACGAATTGTGGAATTTATCCAGGAAGTGATGACGTTTTGGAAGACGCTGGATAAATCTCCGCTTCAACCGTATGTGCCCCCTTCAATCTACGTTGCCATTGACACCTCTGGTCAATATGTAGACGGCCCACACACTGTTTTCCAGTCCCTGGCCTACAATAAGATCAGCACCCCAAATGATTATCTGACCACTTCCCAGGCAGATCTGGATGCATTGGTGGATCATGTGGACGGGGTAACGGATCTGGATCGGACCCGGTCTAAGCTGATGCTCAGATTTTTCAAGCTGCTCAATGAAAAATACGGTACAGAAAATCTTGATCTCAAAGATTACCTGGCGGCCCACAGTACCGAAGGCCTTCCCAATGCGTCGGATGTCATCAATGCACTGGACGATGAAAATCTGGAAGTCCGCCTGGAAAGCCTGCTGGTTTATATGGGAGAACTTAAAGAAATTATTTTGTCAGAAAAAAAGTTTGCTGTAAACGAGGCCATTTACCATAAACGCCACATCGCCGTAGACATCCCATCCATGTACGGCTCCTACAGCGAAGCCAAATTTGATGCACTGGGGCTAACCCTGAGGATTGAAAGTGTGGTCAATGTTCTGTTTGAAGATCTAATCAACACCATTGATCTTCGGCTGATCACCAAACCCACCTTTATTCAGATTTTCAAAATCCTGCGTCTTTTCCGCCAGGCACTGGCCTTGGACGGTATTGTTTCCAACAAACTGGACACCCAGATGGAGTTCTTAAAATACGCCATCAACATCACCACTTGCTCATTTACCCAGTATCTGGATATTTTTAAAGGGTTTACCCGGGCCGTGGCCGATGCCGTCAACGATAATTTCAACAATCTTCACTCCCGAAATCTGGCCCACATTGATCGACGCATTGGCCGGGACAACATCCTGGCAAAGTATTTGCCCAGGGACTACGATCCGAGCAAGCCACTCCAAGGATCCGAACTCAACAAGAAAATGGCTAAAAAGCTGAATCAGCGCGTGGTGGATATCTTTTTCAGAGACCGTATCGCCACCTCCCTGGGGCTCCAACAACTGGATGTCTTTTTGAACCGTATCCTCAACACCCTGTTCCGCCAGTCCGAACGCCTTTCCCAGAATCAGCTGTCTGCCCTGCTGAACTATGATCCCAAAGCCGCCATATCAGCCATTGAGGGGGGGCAGTTGCTCAGCCACAATCTCATTTACCTGGGGAACAAGGGGTTAAATCTGATTAAACTCAAGGATCTTGGAATAAAGGTGCCCGACGGATTTATCATCACCACCGAGGTATTTAAATGCCTATCCCTCATTGATTCTTATATTCCGGCGGCTGTGAATTTTAAACAGCAGGTCACCAAAATGTTGGGACAGTTGGAGAAACAAACGGGCTGTAAGTTCGGAGACAAAAACAATCCCCTGATGCTGTCAGTGCGGTCCGGAGCGTCCATCTCTCAGCCTGGAATGCTGGATTCTTTTTTGAATGTCGGTATAAATGAAGAGATTGCCACAAACCTGGCCAAAACCTCTGGCAACCCATGGTTTGCATGGGACTCCTATCGACGATTCTTGAGGTCCTACGGCATGGTTTACGGGATCCCGCGGGATCAGTTTGATCAGATTATCATGGCCCATAAAGACCGGGCCAAAGTTACATCCAAACAGGATTTTAGCGGTGATCAGATGCGGGCAGTGGCCCTTGCGTATAAAACGCTGTTGGTGGATGAAGGGGTGACGCCGGTGGAGTCTCCCATGGATCAGCTTTTTTTATCCATCAACAAAGTGTTTGCATCCTGGAATTCCAAACGGGCCAAAGATTACCGGAAAATTATGGGGATCTCCGATGACTGGGGCACCACCGTAACCATCCAATCCATGGTGTTCGGCAACCGATCCCAGGAATCTGGTTCTGGCGTGGTGTTTACCCACAGCCCCAAGCTCCCTGGAGATGCCATCCGCCTGTGGGGGGATTTTACCATTGGCAACCAAGGGGAAGATGTGGTATCCGGTTTGGTTAAAACGCTGCCCATTTCTGAAATCCAAAGGGAATTGGAAGTGCGTGACACCAAGATCAGCCTGGAAAACCGATTTCCAAAGATTTATGAGGAGCTGCGGTCCATTGTTCGCCGATTAATCTACCAAGGCGGGTGGAGTCCCCAGGAGATTGAGTTTACCTTTGAAGGACCTGAGGCAAAACACCTGTCCATCCTCCAGGCCAGGAACCTGTCTTTGCGCGATACCAAGAAGCTCCAGCGGTTCGACGTGGAGAGCGATGTACTTGAGAAGGCGTACCTTGGGCAGGGGATCGGGGTGTCTGGCGGCGTGATGAGCGGTCGGGTCGTTTTTACCCTGGAGGAGATTGACGGATTCCGGCGACAGGACCCAGACGCCCGGCTGATCCTGGTCAGAAATGACACCGTGCCCGATGATATCCTTGAAATTGATGCGGCAGATGGGATTCTTACGGCCAAGGGAGGGCTGACCTCCCATGCAGCCGTGGTGGCCTATAACCTGGGTAAAACCTGTGTGGTGGGATGTGAAAAATTGATTTGCAATGAAGCACATCGCACCTGTGAGCTGGATGGAGCGATCATGAACACCGGCGACTTTATCAGCATTAATGGCGACAAAGGATTGGTCTACCAGGGCCAACTATAACAGTGTAAAAATTTACAATTAAGGAAGGAAGATGACAAAGATACTGGGCATTAACGGTTTGGGACGAATTGGGAAGCTGACCCTGTGGCACCATTCGGGCAGAAAGTATTTTGATCAGATTGTGATTAATGTAGGACGGGACGTGGGCACGTCCATGGATGATATTATCCATTACATTGAGCGGGATTCAAGCTACGGCCGCCTGGATGCATTTCTCCATGGATACCAGGCCGGCCCGGTGATCACCGATGTGAACGCGACTGCCCACACCTTGAAGGTCAATGGGTTAGATGTAAAAATTCTCCAAAAACAAAGGAATCCCAAAGATATCGAATGGGCCGACCATGGCGTTGAGCTGGTTGTAGATACCACTGGGCAGTTTCTGGATCCCAATATGGCACCGGATGCGCCAAAAGGCGCGATGCGGGGGCACCTGGAAGCCGGCGCCCGCAAAGTGATTGCGTCCGCACCGTTTAAACTGAAGCAGGGGGCCCAAATGCCTGAAGATGCTGTGACCACAGTGATGGGCATCAATGACAAAGATTATGATCCCGTACGTCACAGCTTGATTTCCAACGCCTCATGCACCACCACCTGCCTCTCGCATATGATGAAACCGCTGTTGGATGCGTTTGGGGTAGATCGCCTGCTTTCTGCTTCCATGGCGACAATTCATGCCGCCACCGGTTCCCAGCAGGTGCTGGACCGTCTGCCGGGAAAAGGCAAAACAGACCTGAGAAAAAATCGGTCCATCATGAACAATATCATTTTAACCACCACCGGTGCAGCCAAAGCCTTGCAGCTGGTGATTCCAGAAATGGCAAGCATCGGGTTCATTGCTGAATCCGTGCGCATTCCCACCGCGACAGGCTCCCTGATTATTCTGGTGGTCAACCTCCAGGAAGTGCTGGATAACACGCCTATCCGCAGGGATATGATCAATCAAATTTATAAAGATGCGTCTGCGAGCTGTGAAAACGGGTATCTGGTCTACTCCGAACAGCAGAACGTGTCTTCAGATATCATTGGCACCCCCAGGGCCGCCGCCGTCATTGAAGGCCATGAAACCCATACCCGCACCGGATCTATCGCCATCAATCTGGAGCATATGCAGGGCCTTGATAAAGAAATTTTGGAGACCATCAAAGACCAGGTGGGCCAGATTCAGGTTACCCAGGCGGTGATCTACGGTTGGTATGATAATGAGATGGCCTCATATGTCAACATGCTGGGAGACCGGACTGTAACCATTGCCGAATCCATGGAGTAAACATGCGATTCGGCCTGCAATCGATAAAACAAATTGGGGGGAGCCATGTCCTATAGCCTGATCGGTGAAAAAACAATCGCCATGAGTATTGCCCAGGACATTCTCAATAAAAGCGTTGAAATTCCTTCTATTCCTGAGAATGTCCAGCAGATTTTTACGATGGTGAGACAGCCGGAGGATAAAATTGATATTCCAGAATTTGTCCATATAGTGGAATCGGATCCTGGATTGTTCACTCGGATTCTTCAGCTGGCCAACTCCCCCTACTATAGAGGTCTGACAGAAATTGTGACCCTCAGGGAGGCCATTACACGCATTGGATTAAAGGAGACCGTGAACACTGTCTGCCTGGGCTTTTTGCAGAAAATGCTGCCTAAGTTTCCTGATATCGATGATTTTTCATATATTGATTTCTGGGCATTTTCATGGGCCTGTGCCAACGCAAATCGACGCCTGGGCCACCCGGCACTGGGCATGGATGTGCGACCAGGGGATTTGTATATGACAGGGATGCTCCAGGGCTTGGGAAAGCTGCTCATGGCCATTCATTTTCCAGATCAGTTCAGGGCGTGTGTGAAGAAGGCACAGGAGGTGGAATGTCCCCTTCATGAGATTGAGCGTGATATCTTTGGTACCACCGATGGGCTTGTTGCCGGCAAGGTCCTGAACATCTGGCAGATGCCGCTCAATATTTGTGAAGGGGTGGGATTTTACCAAACCCCTGAGCTGGCAGACCCCGAATATACGGCAATCGCGGGAATAACCCAATACGCACTATCCGTAACGGGTATCACCGGTATCGGCAAGAGTGGAGACGGCGTATTGCTGAATTTGCCTGATACTCTTTTAGGACAAGACAAAAAACTGCAACTGGCCAAACCGGATGTTCAACAATACCTGGTGACAGAAATCTCTACTGAACTTAATAAAAAAGTCGGTACCATGTTTCCCACTATCAAAGGGACGGTTGTAACTGCTGAAAAAAAAGAACAACCGGTGAAAAAGCTGCCTGCGGCTTCGAATCCTCCGCCCGATACACACCAGACCACGCCAAAAAAGAAAAAGGGGGTATTGGGCTGGATCAAGTCCTTTTTCCGATAAGTTGTTCATCCCCCCTTCCTTAACAAATATCCAGGTTATTAAATATGTGTCCTTTGGCGTAACGCCGAGGGTTACTTAAAAGACAAGTAGATGGGCGATTTTATTTTGATCATGGGCCTTAAGGCGTCAAGTGAAATGCTGTGGCCCAGGCAGAAAAGCGTTGGGCATGGCCAACATTGATTCGGCTGAGTGCTTCAATGATTTTATCCCGGGTCATGGCTTTATCCCTTTGCTTTGGGCTTTTGGAAAAGTATTTGTCTGCGCAGCAGATGATTTTTTCTTCCAGGCTGACAGGAACCATATCCCGCCTGGGCAGGGGCAAGTCTGCGGTAACGATATTGTCCAGGGTGATGCCCGCCCCGGTGTGTCGCTCCGCCACAAGGCCGTATGCTTTTGGCAGGTTTAAATGGTCCAGCAACTCTCTGCCCAGATAGCCATGGCAAATATAGGGCAGATCGCCTTGGCAGCCGATGGCAGGCGACCGGGTTTTAAAAATACCGATGTCGTGGAGCATGGCAGCGGATTCAATGAATTCAAGGTCCAGGTTCAATTTCGGGTACAGGCGAATCAAGTTTTCTGAAATTTGAAGGCTTTTGTCTGCCACCTGCCGACTATGCCCCACCAATATGGTGTGCAGTTCTGAGCCGGGACGGTAAAACCGGGCGATAATTTCCAATGCATCAATCTTCATGACTCTTCTTTGTCGTGTCGGGATCTCAGTGCAAAACCAGATTGGTCCGTGGCCGTTTTTTATATGAAAGACTCAGTAACTTACTGAATTACTTTCTTGTTTTGTTGTGGCTGTGTCTGGGTATCGATAAGACCCAGGACGGCCCGTGGCCGTTATTTGGAGCCCGATAGAAGCACGCCTTCAATAAACGGATCCAGATCTCCGTCCAGAACCCGATCCACATCACCGATTTCCAGATTGGTGCGGTGATCCTTGACCATGCGGTAGGGATGGAGCACATAGGATCGGATCTGACTGCCCCAGGCGATGTCATCTTTTCCATCGTGGAGATTTTGCATTTTTTCGTCCTGTTTTTGTTTTTCAAGCTGATAAAGCCTTGATTTCAGGACTTTCATGGCGATTTCCTTATTGCGGTGCTGGGACGATTCCTGCTGACACTGGACCACAACGCCTGAAGGGATATGGGTAATACGAACGGCAGAACTTGTCTTGTTCACATGCTGGCCGCCCGCACCGCTGGCACGGTAGACATCAATACGCAGGTCTCCTTCATCCACATCAATGTTGATTTCATCCTGGACATCCGGGTAAACGAAAACTGCGGCAAAAGAAGTTTGGCGCTTCCCCCCTGCATTGAACGGGGAGATCCGCACCAGCCGGTGGACGCCGGATTCCACTTTCATAAAGCCGTAACAGTTCTGGCCCGACACATGGAGGGTTGCCCCTTTGATACCGGCTTCATCTCCGACCTGGTAGTCAATCACTTTGTACCGGTAGCCCCGTTTTTCGATCCAGCGGGTGTACATGCGGAACAGCATTTCTGTCCAATCCTGGGAATCTGTGCCCCCAGCACCGGCGTTGATGGAAACAATGGCGTCCCGACCGTCGTCTTCCCCATCCAGGGTGATGTCGATGGAAAAGGTTTTGACTTTGGCTTCAAGGGCCTCGAGAAGTTCTGCCGCTTCTTGTTCCAGTTCTTTATCCTGACCCTCTTTGGCAAGCTCCAGCATCACCTGGGCCTCTTCTAAATCTGAAAATATTGCCTCGCATGATTCAATGAAACCGGCAATGGTGGTGCGCTCTTTGAGCAAACGGGTGGCGTTGTCCGCATCGTTCCAGAAATCTTCCCTGGCAATGAACATTTCAAGTTCACGAAGTCGTTTTTCCTTTACAGGGAGGTCAAAGATACTCCTTCAGCCGGTCGGCTTTAGAAGTGATGGAAGAAATTGTCTGTTTAAAGTCTATACTCATTGTCAGCCTTTCCTGTCCGGCTATTTTGGGATGAAATGCACGTAACGGTTGAAACCTTCAAAATCGCACATGCTTTCAGTTGGTCACGATTCTTTTATGCCATGGCATTTTTTTGTGTTGATGGCTTTTACCATAAAACCCAGGACGATTGCAACCAGAGCGGCCGGGCCGATGAGGGTGCCATATCGGGTATAAAAGGTGATTTGTTTCAGTGCAGGGATGTTGCGGGTCAAGGCGGTTGCTGTGAACAGGGACGTCTTTTCAATCACTTTACCGCAAGGGGCGATAAAGCCTGAAATCCCTGTATTGGCAGCCCGGACCATGGCCCTTCGATTTTCAATGGCCCGAAGCACGGCGACGGCAAAATGCTGGGCCGGGGCTGAGGTTCGACCGAACCAGGCATCATTGGTGATGGTGGTTAATATATCGGCGTTATTCAGAACAAACTGCCGAGAGATGTCTGGAAATAGAATTTCAAAGCAAATGAGCACCCCGGTTTTATGGGTATTGAACCCAAGGGGGACAGGGCCTGTGGTGCCTTTAGAAAAATGACCGGCCTGGACTGTGAGTTTTTCCACAAACCACAACAGATCTTGCAAGGGGACATACTCTCCGAAGGGCACCAGGTGGGCTTTATCGTAGATACCGGTAATTCGGGCGTGGGAATTGAACATATAGGCCCGGTTGAAATACCGCACCGCTTCTTTTTCGATTTCAACGGCGGGGCTTCCTATGAGAAAACAGGTGTCTGCCGTTTTTATCAGGGCGTCTATTCGGTTGGAATGTGTCAGATCATTGCCGTAATAAAAAGGAAGTGCGGTTTCTGGCCACACCACCAGATCCACAGGCAGGCTGGACAGGGAAAGGGCTTCGTACCGATCCATGGTCATCCCTTTAAATGCAGTGTCCCATTTTTTCTCCTGTTCAATATTTCCCTGGATGATGGCGATGTTTGCCGTTTCGGCCGTTGCCGTCCAATGCGCTACAGTATTCAGTCTATTTGCGCCGTATATATATGCCCCAGCAATCAGGACGAGGGTCAGCAAAGATGACAGGAGACCCCATCGATCCACCCGAGTTTGATGCCTGAAGATTGCAACCCATTGGGAAATGGTACCGTTACAGGAGACAAGGAGAAAAGAGAGCCCCAGTACGCCGGTGATATCCGCCACCTGCACCATCAGGGTGTTGGTGTATTGGCTGTACCCCAGTAACCCCCAGGGAAAGCCGGTAACCGCATGGGTCCGAATATATTCCAGTCCGGTCCACACCACTGCGCCCCAAAGCGGCATGAGCCAATTTGGCACCTGACACTGTTTCAAGACCAGGGCAAACACCGCCGGGTAAAGTGACAAATAAAGTGCCAGCAGGCCCAGACAACCCAGCGCTGCTGCCAGGGGCAGATTGCCAAACTGTGTCAGGGTAGGGACGATCCAATATATCAAAGTGAGATAATGGACGATGCCGGCGGTCAGTCCAGAATAGAAGGCCTGGCGCGGCGTCAAGATATCCAGGCTCGTCCACAGAGGGACCAGGGCGATAAAGGCCATTGGATACAGTCCGGCATTGGGAAATGCGGCTGTGAGCAGGATACCTGTGAGCACTGCCGGTAAATATGGAAATAAATTGGATAATATAGGTAAAAAATTCATTTTCTTCGGGCATTAATGTAAAAATTCTGCTATATTTATCAGATTAGTTAAATAGTCGTCAATTCCCGGATAACGGCCACGGCCGACCTGCAATTTCGCCGAGGTCTGTCCGCAACAGACAATGCAAAAAACCGCATGGGTTTGCATCGGACTCTCATCTAAAAATAAGGATACAGGTTTAGGTATGGCTGACAGGTGTCAAAAAGAAATTAATTTTTTAAGTTCCGATCTTAATGGCGCCAGCCCATTGCCTGAAACAGACCTCAAGCTGTTTATTGAACGGTCTCCCGTAGGACTGTGTCTATTATTCGGTCATACGATTGGCTGGGCAAGCCCAGCCTTTTATCATATGACCGGCTATTCCCCCGGAAGCCTTGACGGCCATGACGCCCGTATCTTCTATCCCACGCCCAAAGAATACAAGCGGGTCTGCCGACAGCTGATGGCCGATGTGAATCAAATGGGGTCTGGGACATCAGATGCCCGGCTCCTCCGAAAAAATAATACCGTATTTGATTGCCGGTTCAGGGCCGCCTGGCTGGATCCGGCAAATACCTCCAGAGGCCTTTTGGTTGCCGCTTCGGATATCACCGAGATCCAATCCGCCCAGATCCAGAAACAGCAGGCTCAAAAAATGGAGGCCATCGGCGTGCTGGCCGGCGGCGTGTCCCATGATTTTAATAACCTGCTCATGGGCATTCAAGGACATCTATCCTTGATGCAGATCAATATAAACCGTCCCAATAAAGTCGCAAACCATATAGCACAGATCTCAAACCTGGTAGATACCGCTAAGGACCTGACGGGAAGGCTTCTCGGCTTTGCCCGGGGCGGGAAGTACCAGATCTCATCCCTGGATATCAACCAGGTGGTCTCCATGGCTTTGAATATTTTTGAGCCCACTCGGGAAAAAATTGTGGTTAAAGCAACCTTGGACTCACCGCTTTGTCCTGTGGCGGGGGATCACTCCCAGCTGGAGCAGGTACTGCTCCAGCTGATGGTCAATGCATCCCAGGCCATGATTGATGGTGGCACACTGACGGTATCAACCCGCACTATCCAGGTAGACCATACGGATAACTACCATTTTGAGGTGACGCCGGGCCCCTATGTTGAAATCCTCGTAAAGGATACGGGCATGGGTATGGATGAAACGCTTCAAAAAAAAATATTCGATCCCTTTTTTTCCACCAAAGAACCGGGGGATCAAAAGGGTCGCGGCCTTGGGCTGTCCACGGTGTTCGGTATTATCAAGAACCATGGCGGATTTATCACGGTTGAGAGCAGCCCCGGTGAAGGGGCCAGTTTTAGAATTTTCCTGCCTGGCACTGACACCAATATCTGCGATGGGATAAGTGCCGGGGACGTGCCCAAACGAATGCCCATGGGGAACGAATCTGTCCTGATCGCGGATGATGATCCTCAAGTACTGGAGGTTGGAAAGCAATTTCTGGAACAATTGGGATATAAGCCCATGATGGCGCGAAATGGTCTTGAGGCGGTGGAATTGTTCAAATTGTATCACAATGAATTGGCATTGGTGATGCTTGATCTGATCATGCCCAACATGGATGGTAAAGACGCACTGCATGAGATGCACCGGATTGATCCGGAGGTTAAGGTGCTGATTTCTACAGGATTTAATGCCGACCAGGAGGTAAAAGACCTTCTGAATCAGGGGTGCCACGGATTTCTACAAAAGCCCTTTTCTCTTGAAACATTTTCTCAAACCCTCAGAACAATGATTGAGTGTGGGGAACAAAAAGCGCAATAAAAATATTGCGATGCCATAGATTTATTGCATTTCTTCATATGTTTAATTCAGTTGCCATAATATCTGTCTTTTGGGCATCATTTTTTTTGTTTACAAATCGTATTTAAAATCAAGTTGTTGCCATTGTTTTTCGTTGGATTATGAGCCGTAGTCCACCCTTGTGGCATAGTTATGGCTTATACCTATCCCTTAAAATTTGCATTTATCGGCCTGGAGCCAGAACGCTCCGGACAAAGAGACGGTCTTGAGGAGAACCGAAACTATGACAAAAAACAATGTATTCAGTGTTTGCGGCATGTGCAGTGTGAGATGCCCCATCAGCGTGGAAGTTGAAAATGGACAAGTGGAATTCATAAGAGGCAACCCCCATGTGCCGGCCATGAAAGGGGCGGTCTGCCCAAGGGGCGCTGCTGGCAAAGCGCTGCTTCATGACAATGAACGCCCACAAACGCCACTGATCCGTGAGGGTGAGCGAGGCGAAGGCAAATGGCGCAAGGCCACCTGGGACGAAGCGCTGGATTATGTGGCCGACAAGCTGAAACAGATCAAGGACGAGTATGGGGCAAGGGCAATCTCCTTTAGTGACCGGGGCGGCCCATTCAGGGACATGCACCGGGCATTCCTCAGAGGATTGGGTACTCCAAATTACAACAATCATGACTCTTCCTGTGCCCGAAACGTCCAGCATGCGGCACTGTCTCTCACAGGGATGGGCCGTAAGGCCGTGGCCTATGATTTGAAAAACTGTAAACATGTTGTGCTCCAGTTCAGAAACATTCTGGAAGCAGTGAATGTCCAGGAAGTAAACAACCTCATGGATGCCATGGAAAACGGGTGTAAGCTGACCGTCATTGACATCCGGGCCAATATTTCCGCTGCCAAGGCCACCCGGTTCATGCAGATTCGTCCGGGCACTGATTACGCCTTCAACCTGGCAGTGATCCATGAGATTATTAAACGACGCCTGTATGATCAACGGTTTGTGGATCGGTATATCGAAGGATTTAAGGAACTTGAACAATTTGTTATGCCCTACACCCCGGAATGGGCTGAAGCGGAAACCGGTATTGAGGCCACTCAGCTCAGGGCGTTTGTGGAAGAACTGGCGGACGCCGCGCCGTCAGTGATCTGGCATCCCGGCTGGATGGCGGCCCGCTACAAAGATTCGTTTTATATCTGCCGCTCCATTTATATAATCAACGCATTGTTGGGATCCTATGGCGTTAAAGGTGGGCTGCCATTTGTTTCAAAACCCGGCGATGTGGGAGCCAAGGGCTTGAAATCCTTTATGGATCTTTATCCCAAACCCGAAGAAAAACGGGCTGACGGTGTGGGTTGGAAGTATAAGCATATTGAAGCCGGCCCCGGTCTGGCACACTTGCTTTATGAGGCCATCGAGAAGCAGGCGCCCTATCCGGTGAAAGCCTATATCGCCTACCGCCACGACCCGCTGATGGGATACCCTGAGCCTGAACGCGTGTTGGGCATGTGGGAAAAATTGGACTTGCTGGTTTCCGTGACGTTTTCCTGGTCCGATACCGCCTGGTTCTCTGATGTGGTCCTGCCGTTGTCCACCTATCTGGAAAGAGAAAGTCTCATTGCCACTAAAAATGCTCTCAAGCCTCAGTTTTTTGTACGACAAAGGGCTGTGAATCCCAGGTATGATACCTTGGCGGACTGGGAAATTATCTCTGGACTGGCCAAACGGATGGACCTGCCCGACCTGGTATTTGATACCGTCGAGGATGTGTGGAATTTCCAGTTGGAGGGTACTGGGGTTTCCGTTGAGGATTTTAACGCCAAGGGCATGGTTTCCCTTGCGGATAAACCCATATACAAAGATTTTGAAGACTATAAATTTAAGACCGATTCCGGAAAAATTGAAATCATCGCGAAAAAATTGGAAGATGCGGGATTGCCCTCACTCAAACCCTATGAGTCTCCCACATTTCCCAAAGACGGTGAGTTCAGAATTACCTTTGGCCGCTGTGCGCTTCACACCCAGGGGCACACCGTGAACAACCCCATGCTCAACGAACAGATGGGGGAAAATACCCTGTGGATCAATAGCGGTGCTGCCGCAAAACTGGGAATTTCAGATGGGGATGTGGTCACCGTAGGCCAGAACGGTTACACCGAAAGCATCAAGGCCAAAGTGACCGACCATATCCATCCTGATGCCGTCTTTGTTATCCACGGGTTTGGCCATCGGTTAAAGGTTGAAAGCCGCGCCTTTGGTAAAGGTCTGGCTGATAATAAATTCATGGCCGGTGGTATGGATATTTGGGACAAAGCCGGTGGTGCGATTGCTTACCAGGAACACTTTGTCACGGTGGCCAAGCAATAAACAGCAGCCATTCAGATTAAAAAAATAGACGCCCCCATGCCCACGCAGGCATGGGGGCGTTGTTTGTTTTCGGCCCTGTTTGCGTAAAACCGTTACCTCATATCTCAATAAGGCCCATGGTCAACCATTGAATTTAAAATATAATTTGAAATTTCGAATAGATTCTTCAAACAAAGAATATCAAGTGGTTTTGGATCCGGGGTGTCAAAGGAATCATCGGTGACCATGGCCTTGACGGTGGAAATGTCCGGAAAAAGGGGGGGGCGGCCCACGGTGCTGCGCCAGATTTCGATCTTAGGGTAAGGCCCGGAGATCCAACCCTCAATGAGGATGATGTCGGCGTGGGTATAGTATGTTTTGATGAGGCGGTCGGGCCGGGTGAGGTCTGAGTTAGGAAAATACAAGGCCGCCATTTTGCCGGTGACCATCCCGGCAGGGACGGCCCCGGCGGTGCGATGAACGTGGGAGTCCTTGCCCGGCTTGTCCAGCTCATGGGGGTGGGCCGAATGTTTAATAGTGCCCACCGCCAGGCCCTGGGCGGTAAATTGCCGGACCAGGGCGGCCACCAGGGTGGTTTTGCCTGATCCAGGCTGGCCGATGATGTGGCAGATGGTTTGCCGCGCCATCAAGATTTTCCAAAAGAACAATTGGGGAAGCGGCACGTGCTGCAGTTGAGACACAGCCCCCCATGGCAGAGGCGTGCCAGGTCTCGTTTGCCAGGGCGTTCACCGGCCATGACCCGCGGCAGGATGAGATCAAAAATGGTGGTACGATGGTAAAGTCCACAGGCGGGCAACCCCATGATGGCGGTTTTTTGAGTATATCCAAGAAGAAACATGGCCCCAGGCAGGACTGCTGATGAGTAGTTGATCTCATCAAATCCTGCAGCTTCAATACTTTCCTTGGTTACATCGTCGGGGTCCACGGACATGCCGCCCGTTGTGATGATAAGATCGGTCTCTTTCGCCAAATAATCCTGAATCTGGGCCGTGATCATTTCCCTATTGTCGGGTAAAATATGGGTTTCAAGCAGTTCGGCCCCCAGGGCAGCGATTTTTTCTTCCACGATGACCTGGAATCGATCCTGAATCAAACCGTTGTAGACTTCATTGCCCACAATAACCAGTCGGATTTTAAGCGGATTAAACATGGCCACAGAAAAGATGGGATATGCCGTTTTGGCAAGGGACACCGCCTCATCCAGATCGCTTCGTTCAATCACCAGGGGCACGGCCCGGGTGGCGGCGATACTCTGGTTCTTGTTGACCACCGTGTTGTTATGGATGCTGGCGCACATCACATCATTAATCATGTTAAATTCGGTGAGGGCCTCTGTGTTGACCTTGAGTAATCCAGGGTATTCCGCCCGCAGCTCCAGCTTGCCCTCTGCGGGATTGCCAGGGAAGGTTACACCGGGTCCTGCAAGGGCTGACGCCAGCTCATACACGGCGTCATCTTCGTGGACCTGAGTGTCCTGATCCAGGTCTAACACATAGAGGTTGTTTTTTCCCATACGCATAAGCCGGCAGATATCACCGGCGCTGACTTTCTGACCCCGTTTAAACGCCGGGCCCTTGGATTTACCGGGAATGATTTCTGTCATGTCATGGGCGATGGTCATCCCTTCCGCCTGTTCCACAGGTATGGTTTTAAACGGCGGCATGGCACTCCTCCTCAACTGGCTGAAAATAAGATCCCAGGGCACAGGGGCGGCAGAGAATTTCATTGTTCTTCAACACCTCTTTTTTGTCCCGGACCACCTGGCCACATCGGTCACACACGGCCTTGAACCGAGTGGGACCGGGCATGTCAGCGGCGGGCACATCAACCCGAACTTTGTCTACGGTAAACAGGTCGTTGTCAGACATAATTTTATAGGCTTCAAGCTGTTGTTGCCTGGGATCTTCAATCGCTGGAACAAGTGTTGGGGCCAGATCCCGGGCCGTTTCTGTCGATACAATTCTAAATGCCTTACCCGTTTCAAGATTCACAAAGGTGGCGGCCATGATGCCGTTGTCAATGAACTTTAAAGATCTGCGACCAAGTTTTACGCCAGTAACATAGGATATGGCGTCAGTGGCACACCGGTCCATCTCTACATAGACGATGATTTTTTTAATCTGAGGCATTTTGGCGGGTTCATCCAGTCCGATCAGCCGACACCCCAGCATGGCCATGCGCACGCCCACCACCTGTCCGGGGCAGAGGTGGCCATGGGCCGCTGCCGCGCCGCTTAACAGGGTCTCTAAATCTTTCATTGATTTTCCTTGCAGTTGATTATATGTTAAATCTAACATAAGGTATATGTTGGATTTAACATAAGGTCAAGCCATTTTATCTCAATGGGGTATGAAAAACACAACATTATTATCCTTTTCAATCCATTGGGAGTGAATCAGGACCGTAACAGAATACTAAAATGCAGGACAATATGAAGTTAAGATCCATGCAGCTTCTGGTAGGGGATGACGGCGGAATCATCATGGGCAAAGGCCGGATGGATATTTTGGCATCCATCAACCGCACCGGTTCCATCAACAAAACCGCCAAGGAACTGGGTATGTCTTATAAATCGGTGTGGAGTAAGATTAAATCCACAGAAAAGAATTTTAAAAAACCTGTGGTCAATGCCGATCGCGTGAAGGGAACCACCCTGACAAAAGAAGGCCGGGCCCTGCTGACAGCCTACCAGGAATTGAATCAAAGGTGCATAGCCGCTGACGATGAGATTTTTGCGGCGCTCTTTCCCCAATAAGCCGTTCGCTAAAGACTCCCCCCCCAAACACACCATCCCATTCCAGAAACGAATCGATTTGTTTTTTTAAAGCGGTTTTGCGCAATAAAAAAAATGCGGTGCAATTTTTTTATTGCGCCGCATCCCGCTGCAATGTGGTGTCCCCGTGGATTATGGCGTCTTCGATTGAAATAGTATCATAAAAATAATTTAAGATATTAATTAGTTAAAATAAATAATCTCCTATCCAGCGGTGGTGGCATGGATATGGCTAGGCTAAAAGCCCCATAGGGATTATACTTCACTAGAAGTAACTTTAGTAACGCGTGATCACGCCGGAGGACATACATGAGTAAGTATTATCTGTTTCAGGACACTAAAAAGTGCATTGGATGCCGGACCTGTGAGGTTCAGTGCAAAACGAACAAAGGGCTGCCCATGGGTCCCAAACCCTGTCAAATTGTTCAGGTGGGTCCTAAAACCATTGCCGAGGTGCCAAAAATTTCTTTTATTTTCATGCCTTGCTTTCACTGCGAGAATCCATGGTGCGTTTCTGCATGCCCCACAGGCGCCATGCAGCGTCGGTCCAAGGATGGCATCGTATTCATTGACGAAGATCTTTGCGTCGGCTGCAAAACCTGTGTTTCCGCCTGCCCCTGGGGGGCGCCCCAATGGAATCAAGAGACCGGTAAAGTGGTAAAATGCGATTATTGTATGGACCGTATAGATGAAGGGCTGATGCCGGCCTGCGTTACCACCTGCACCACGGGCTGCCTGAATTTCGGTACAGTGGAGGAGACGACCCAGATTAGACGGTCACGCCATGCCGAGGCAGTTACCTCTTTTGAAAACACCTGATGTAAGGAGTGACCATGGAGACCTGTCCGGTTCGACAAACCATTTTATTCTTGTCCGATCAGATCGGGCCGTCGGGGTTGCCTGACCCCCGGGGGCAGAGAATATCCGAACAGATTCTTATCCTGGCCGAAGAGATTTCTGAGGGTGCCGCAGGGGATCAGCACCTGGCCGCCATTGAGGCACTGATTCAAGAATATGATTATCCCAACAGTCCTGAGACAACCCAGGCGGCAGGCAAAACCGTTCAAACGTTATTGACAGAAAATCTGGAGGTGTTCCAAGACCATATTGACTCCCGGAACTGCCCCTCCCATGACTGTAGAAAGCTGGCCCCCTCACCCTGTCAGATGGCCTGCCCTGCGGGTATTGATATCCCTACCTATCTGGCACTCATTGCCCAGGGAAAGGATGCACAAGCCATTGAGGTGATTCGCCGTGACAATCCCCTGCCCTGGGTGTGCGGCCTGATTTGTACCCGCCCCTGTGAGATGATGTGTGTGCGGGCCAGGATTGATACCCCGATTTCCATTAAATTTCTCAAAGCCTTTGCTTCGGAACGGGCCATGTCCCATCATGCGTACAAAAATCCCGAACCCAAACCGTCCAACGGTAAAAAGGTGTGTGTGGTGGGCGCCGGCCCTGGCGGTCTTTCCTGTGCCTATTATCTTGCGCTGGAAGGGTATAAGGTGCGAGTGATTGAAGAACTGCCCATTCCAGGAGGAATGCTCATGGTGGGGATTCCCAGGTACCGCCTGCCCCGTGAAGTCATTGACCGGGAGGTGGCCATGATCGAAGCATTGGGGGTTGAAATTTCCTATAATACCCGCTTCGGAAGAGATGTTACAAAAGAAGAACTGAGCAAAGCGGGATACGAAGCGTTTTTTATTGCCATCGGTGCCCACAAGGCCTGGGGCCTGGGCATTGAAGGCGAAGACGAGTTCCCCAAGGTGATTGAGGCCGTTACCTTTTTAAAAGATGTGGCCTTGGGCGACCATCATGCACCGGGCAGCCATGTAGTGGTGATTGGTGGCGGTAATGTGGCCATTGACGCGGCACGGACCAGTCTGCGCCTTGGCGCTGAGAAAGTGACCATCGCCTACCGTCGTTCCCGCAGCCAGATGCCCGCAGATATCGAAGAAGTGGAACAGGCAGAAGAAGAAGATATCGAATTTGCCTTTTTGACCATCCCCAAAGCGGTTGTGGGCGAGGGCAATCAGATTACGGGCCTGTCCTGTATCAAGGCTGAGTTGAAAAAGAAGTCCGGCTCAGACCGGCTTTCCCCGGTACCTGTTGAAGGGTCCGATTTTATCATCAAGGCCGATGCTGTCATTTCTGCCATCGGCCAATATGTGGACACTTCCGGTATGGAGGACTTTCACGACTTAAACTGGACCCGAAGGGGCACCATTGAGGTCAACCATGCCAGCATGGAAACCACCCAGCCCGGCGTGTTTGCTGCAGGAGATGCCGTCTCCGGGCCAGCCACGGTGATTGAAGCCATTGGCGGTGGCAAGCGCGCTGCCGATGCCATTGACCGGTATCTGCGGGGAATCCCCCAGCCCAGGATGCCCAGAACACCGGTGCGCCATAACACTGAACCGGTCATCGAACGCACTGCCAGCCAGAAAATGAATGCCAAACAGCCGGTAATGGGCATGCTGGGCATGGATCGCCGACGGACCACCTTCCAGCAGGTTGAGCTGGGCTATGAGGAGGCGGCGGTTCGAAGAGAGGCGGCCCGCTGTCTGCGGTGTGACATCTGCCGCCGCTGCGGAGATTGTATTGAAGTCTGCCGGGAAAAGATGGGTATTGGCGCCTTGAAACTTGGATATCTTGAATTTGATGAACAGTCACCCACCGATTTCAGGGCCACGGCTGAAAATTGTATCACCTGCGGGGCCTGTGCGGCCAACTGTGAAAATAAGGCCCTGGTCATTGAAAAGCAGAACGGTAAACGGATCCTTAAACTTTGCGGCACGGTCCTCAACAGTCAGGATATCCAATATTGCGACAGCTGCGGTGCAGAAATGGGATCGGCACAGTACATCCGTTATATCCAGCAGAAGACTGAAAAAGTGACCCCCGCAGCGGACAATCAAAATTTGTGTAACAGCTGTCTGCGAAAGAGCGGGGCCGGTATCACTAAAGCCAGTGGCCCGGTATCCTTTGTTTAGGGAAAAGGAGGAGAGGATGGAATTTCAAAGAGGGGATAAAATAGAGGTGTACAGGCGGTCTGAGGATGAAGCCTGGGAACCGTATATGGATGATTTTGTGGGAAGCCACGGGTTTATTACCGATCCTGACAGTACAGTCAACGATCCCGATGCACTCATTGAGGTCAGCCTGGTCGGCAAAGGCACTCACCGCCTGCCCCAGGACAGCCTGCGCCGGTTTGGAGGCGGCCAATCATGACGGTTAAAAATTTATTGGAATCCCATGTGGGAGAGTACCACAGCATCTCCGGCAGCGACACTGTGGCACAGGGGCTAAAGCAGATGACCGCATACGGTACGGCCGCCCTGATGGTGATGGATGGCGAACGGCCCAAAGGGATTTTCACCGAGCGGGATTTTGTTCGCTGCCATATCTTGTTTCCCGATAAAAATGCTGATGAGGTGCGGATTAAGGATGTGATGACCACCCAGTTGGTGGTGGCCGAGCCCACAGACCGGGTGGAGGATGCCATGGGCATGATGATCAAGGCGGGAATTCGCCACCTGCCCGTGGTGGGAGACAAGAAAATCATCGGCCTGATTGGTCTGGAGGACCTGGTTAAAGTTCATGTGGGGGCGCTCACCCAGGAGCTCCACTATTTAAAGGATTATATTTCCGATCTTCAGGATGCTGCAAATGATTAAATTTTATATTAACGATATGGAATTTGAAGCCGAAAAAGGCACCACCATCCTTCAGGCAGCACGCCAGAATAAAATTCCCATCCCCCACCTGTGTTACCATCCCGCCCTGAAACCTTCCGGTGCCTGCAAAATCTGCGGGGTGGAAACCACGTCTCCCTCGGGGCGGAAAACCGTGATGCTCTCCTGTATTATGCGGGTCAAGGAAGGGCTGCGGGTGAAGACTGAATCGGCGCTTGTGGCAGCAGACCGGGAAAAGGCCTTTAACAAGCTTCTGGCAATGGCCCCGGATTCCCAGCAGATCAGGAAGCTGGCAGCGGCCTTCAATGTACCGGTGGTCCCTCAGCCCAACGGTTGTATTCGGTGTCGGCTCTGTGTGCGGGTGTGCAACGATATTGTCAAGGCCAGCGCGATTAAGATGGTGAAAACCGAGGATGGTGCCAAGGTCGTTTCTGGTAAAGGGACATGTATTGGCTGCGGTACCTGTGCCAACCTGTGCCCCACCAAAGTGATTCAGATAAAGGATGAAGATCGTGTGAGGACAGTATCGATTAAGGATGAGGTGATCGCCCGGCTCCCCCTGGAACGCTGTGAAGCCTGCGGGACCAGCTATGCCACAACCCAGTTTCTGGCCCATGTGGAAGAGACCACCGGTCCCCATCCCCATACCAAAGACCTTCACCATCTCTGTCCCAATTGTGCCAAAATGATGTCTGATCGGGCGGTCACAGAACGGGCCCACGCCAGAAAATAATGGCCGATCCAAAGGGCCCATCAGACAAGGGCAAGGCAGACAAGACCTGCAAAACAGATAAAGAACGGTCAATGACAGCAACAAGTATTAAATCTTTGGGAAGCGGTATTGGCGGAACAGTGGTTCTCACCCTGTTTGCCGGCACGTTTCTCACCATTGAAAAGGCCGTGTTTATTATCCCGCTGTTCCTGGCATTCAACGGTGCCATGATTGGATTTCAAATGGTGTCGGACTTGGGACATCAAATCCGGGGAAAATTTATTTTTCCTTTCATTATGGGCACAGGACAGGGCGCTGCTGTGTTTGCCCTGGCAAATGTGATTGTTCCCATGGTTGGCGGTTTTCTGCTGCTGTCAGCAGTAGATTTGCTTGTTTATATAATTGTTTCAGGCGTTACATGTTACCTGGGGGCCAGGTTGGCGGCCAGGCATTTTAAATTATAACCCTAATGTTTTATTTTTAAGGAGAAAGTGATGAAAAAAAGCAGTATGTTTCTGGCAGTCGTTGCGCTGGCCATGTTTTTGACAGCACCGGCATGTTCGCCCCCAAGGATACAGACGGGGTACATGAAACCAAAAAGTTCGAGAAAACCGTTAAAAAGGGCGCATTTGACATGGATACCGCCATTCCGCCCCTTTACTATTTGATCACCAACGTACCGGAGAAATTTGGTACGGTTGCCAAGAAAAAATTTGGTGGACCCTCTGTACTTCTGGGCAAGGGCAATGGCATCTATTCAACCACAATGTTCTACCTGAAAAAGAAATTCAATGAATTGGACGCATCTGCCCGTTCCATGATGGGCCCCATCGCCACTGAAAAACAGTGGAATTTCCTTCGCTGGGCCAACGAAAAAAGCTACGGTATCAACACCATTGTAAAAGAAGGGAATCGAATCGGTAAAATTGTTATTTTCTCCAGAACCGTTATCGGCGACGAATCTTCTGGAAACTACTGGGATAAAGGCACCAAAGTGAATCTGGACAAGAAGACCGGAAAATATACGGCGTCTTTTAAATCCTTCCGCAATACCCCGCCCGATACTGAATTTGATGTATATGTCAACGGCACCAAGGCCGCTGTCTACAAGATTGAAAAGAACGGATATTGGCTGAATAAAGCCTTTCGCTACATGAACCCGCTGTGGGTTGTGATCGGTGCCATTCTGGTGGGTACTTATTTTTCCATGATCGGTGCAGCCGGCGGGTTACTCATGGCCGCCTTCCAGGCGCTGGTTGTAAACACCATGGGGCCTGTGGGGATCAATGCCGCTAACGTACTCAAACCCTCAAATATGGCGCTGACATTGTTCTCCCCCCTGGGATCGTTCTACAGATATGCCAAGGTTGAAAAACGGGTGGCCTGGCCTGTGGGTCTTTCCTTTGGTGTGGGTATTTTCATCGGCTCCATCTGGCTGGGGAAATACGTTTCTGCAATTCTGCCCATGAAGGCCTATAAAGAATGGCTGGCTGTTCTGGTCGTACTCATGGGGATTAAAACACTCATGGAGATGCGCCCTGCTGCCATGGCCAAGCGTAAAAACATCAAAGCCATGACCAAAAAATTTAACGATGAAGTTGCCAAGGCCAAGGCAGAAGGCCGTTCTGCTGAAATGGGATCCATTGAGCCCATTAAAACCGGCCTGATGGATTACCGCTTTAAGTTCTGGGGCGAAGAGTTCCGGATCAATCCCTTCCTCTTCGCTTTGCTGGGTGTTGCCATTGGTGTGGTTTCCCGTTCCTTTGGTATCGGTGGCGGCTTCCTCCTGGTGCCTGCCATGACAACATTGGGCGCACTGCCCATGTATGTGGCCGTGCCCATCTCCTTGATCGGTACCTGCTTCTCCAGTATCGGTGCATTCCTGGGGTACCTGCTGACTGGTTACCTGCCGGATATGACCCTGGCCATCGCCATCATTATCGGTGGGTTTGCCGGCGGCATGCTGGGTTCAAGAGCCCAGAAGATGTTCTCAGAAATGACCCTGAAAGTGGTTCTGGCATGTACCCTGTTCTTCCTGTTCTTCCGGTTCTTCAAGCTCGAAATCTGGATCTAATCCAACGAGGTTGACGACCTAAATTAAAACCCGTAGACTGATTTTAAATTCGGTTTACGGGTTTTATTCGTTTGAGAGTTGATGCAAAAAATGGATGATTTTCTGGATAGTTTATGGGTATGGATAGAAGGCGGCCTTGAATGGGCGGCGTCCGGGGTGGATGCGGTGATTGCCCCGATAGAAGCCCTGGGGCCAGCCTGGGTCATTGCAATTCTGGCCTTTGCCACGGTGGCGTTGACCCGTTTTTTGGTTCGGGTCTACCGGACAAAGCGGCATGATGAATTGGAAAAGGAATTTTTGCATTGGCAGTCGGTTCGGGAAGAAGCCATGAAGGCCGAGGATCAAGCCAAGGGCAAGGCAATGGCAAGAAATATCGATCAGGCCAAGCTGAATAAGGCCTATTACGACTATTTTTTTGAAGGATTCATGAAAAACCTGATGACAACAGTGCTGCCCATACTGGTCACCATTGCCTATCTGTCCAGAACCTATACCCAAGAAAAACTTACGGCAAAATTCGGCACCCCTTGGGTGTTTACTTTGGGAACCGATTTTCATATGGGAACATTGTTCTGGTATGTGAT
>PDWI01002582.1_pt1 | contig 26956 bp, 27 predicted proteins | sample 1430891 | NCBI WGS metagenome assembly PDWI01 (sample SAMN01162508, study PRJNA174530) | Oral metagenome, whole genome shotgun sequencing project. | biome: Marine environment; feature: Marine mammal; material: Swab sample of the gingival sulcus; isolation source: swab sample of gingival sulcus... | reverse complement strand
TTAATGCCGAAATACTGGAATTATCATATGTTTTCTTTGCCATATTTCACCTCACTATTACTATTTTACCACAACCACAGCATATAGACAAAATTTTTTGTTTTTTAAATGCTATATACATTTTATTGTGGTTGTAGAAAGTAGAAATAAGGCTTTAAAAACCGAGAATCTCGACTGCATTCGAACTGACATGTGGCCAGATTGTATTAGAATAATGATAACTCAAAATTAAAATTGAGTGAAAGACAAAAAATGAAAAACACTACCTTGGCAACCACCTCAGTAGTGTTTTAGTCTGATTAATATATAATTGATACGATATCAATATTGCCGCGCACATTTAAATCGATGAAATCACTTTCGGTTTTTATCAACGGCCGACTCGGTTGGTTTCGATTTATCAGCACCACTTCGCCTACTGAGCCATCTGATAACTTGACAACATTGCCAACAAAGAAATTGCTGATGCCATCAATAAACATGCCCGTATAATACGGATCTAACTTATGATACGATAGCTCGCGTATTTTCTCTGATGCGATATAGGGATTGATACATTCACTTGCCTTACGCGGTTTTGTCATGTTAACATAAACATTAGCAATGCTGACAATGCGCGTAAGCGGTGTAATATCTTCGCCTTGTAAACTATGCGGATAACCGCCACCATCAAACTGCTCATGGTGATGTAAGACAGCTTGTAATATTTGATTTGTGACATTCGACTGTTCTTTTAGTAAGCTATACCCCTTAACTGGGTGAGACTTAACTAAAGCTTCTTCTTCTTCTGTCAATGCTTTGTTGTCACTGAATAGTGATTCGGGGATATCAATTTTTCCGATATCATGTAATAACCCAGCAACCGTCGCGCGCTTCACAATGCTCTCGCTATTGCCTATCCACTTTGCTAAAAGTCCACTGATAATACTAACCGAAACACTGTGCTCAAACGTGTAATCATCATATTGTGTCATCGCCCAGAGTTGTCTCATTAAGCTTGAATTATGCAATATTTCTTCGACAATTGGACTTGCTATTTCATCGATTACTTCTTCACCTATTTCTCCACCACTTTGGAGGGTAGCGTAAACTTCTTTAAATTGATCTACTGCATTGTAATATGCCCTATCTAATGTATTCACAGCAGTAACAAGCGCCTTGCTTTGCAAAGTCGATTGATCACCCATTACATCAACATTTTGTACACCTCTGCGTTCAATCCGACTGATGAAATCATCGTTCAAAATTGTTCCCGCGGCGAGTATTAAATCGCCTTTTTTGGTAAACAAATCTGTTTGCAACACCATGCCATTTTCTAATTGATCAACTTTAATAATCATGACAACTCCACACGCGAATGCCATCATAAATTGCAATTCGCTTAGCCTTTACCTATGTCTATTTTCTAGACATACGCAAAAATGTGGGTATATCTAGATCATCATCATTATTATTATCGTCAACTTTGACCGTTTCCTTTATAGTCGATTCGTCATTTTTAGCAGCTTCTTCGATTTTTTCTTCTTCATCTAGCGGCAACACATCGCTTGTGCTAAAAATGTCTTCAAAGGCGTGATCACTGAATCCAGTAGCAATGACCGTAATTCTAATTTCATCTTTGAGCGCCTCATCAATCACTGCGCCAAAAATAATGTTAGCATCATCATCGGCTGATTCAGAAATTATTTCAGCGGCTTCATTAACCTCGTGTAATCCCAAGTCAGGGCCACCCGTTACATTAAATAAAACACCTTTTAAACCATTAATTGAAGTGTCTAAAAGTGGAGAATGAACTGCTTGCTTAGCGGCATCAATCGCCCTGTTTTCACCAGTGGCATGCCCAATGCCCATGTGCGCCAAGCCACGCTCAAACATTATGGCCTTGACATCGGCAAAGTCGAGATTAACTAAGCCAGGCACCGTAATGGTATCTGAAATACCTTGAACACCTTGCCTGAGTACATCATCGGCAATTTTAAATGCCTCAACAATTGATGTGCGACGTTCGACAACTTGCAAAAGTCGATCATTTGGAATCGTCACCAGCGTATCAACGCGTTTTTTTAATTCTTCAATACCGGCTTCGGCGTGGTTAGCACGTCTTTTCCCCTCAAAGGTAAATGGCTTTGTAACAACTCCCACAGTCAAAATACCCATTTCTTTGGCTATTTCAGCGACAATTGGCGCGCCACCTGTGCCGGTTCCACCGCCCATACCTGCTGTAATAAACACCATATCGGCACCTTGCAAAGCCTGAAATATGTCATCGCGACTTTCTTCAGCAGCTTTTTTACCAATCTCAGGATTAGCACCTGCACCCAACCCACGCGTCAGTTTTTCGCCAATTTGTATTTTATACTCAGCTTTTGACGACTGAAGCGCTTGCTTATCAGTATTGATGGCTATGAACTGAACACCTTTTAAATTGGCCTCAATCATTCTGTTAACTGCATTGTTACCGCCACCACCGACACCAATGACCTTAATTTGTGTAAAATTTTCCATATCAATATCAAATTCCAGCACTGTATCCCCCTCGCTTTTCTACTATATCTAGTAATATTTTAATAATATACTGTTAGATGTGGTATGTAAAGTAATTTATTAGAAATTGCTTTAAATAATTAAAATTATTTTTTTGATTTGTCAATTTCTGTTTTTTCTCTGCGATATTGTTCAAGTATAAGACGTCTAATAATACTGACATTCTGAAACAAACGCGTGCCGAAAACAAATAATGCGGCATAATAAAGTGGTAGTCCTAAATTATCACCAACGAAAGCCAATAATGTCGCCACTAAAGCATTAGCGAGTACGCCCGAAATAAAAATAGCACTGTCGAATTTTCCCTCTAAATACGAGCGCCAAGCCCCTAACAGCGAATCTATAATTGCCAAAATGACAACTGACACATAAATAGACATGATCCCGCTGAACAAAAAGGGGGCATTCATACCCGCCAGTACGCCAATCACTATACTTATTAAAATGATTAATACCATCATTCTTCTACCACCTTTACAAATTTTTGCCGTACCGAATCGCCATAACCAGCAATTTCCATATACACTTTAGTATTCACTTCTATATTTAAGGCGAAGTGTTTCAAGGTATTGGCATAAGAACCGTCTTCAATCATCTTGCGTTGCAATTCATAGCGATCACCAATAGCTCTTATAATGTATGGTGCACCATGTTCTATTTTATTAATATTAATCGTCGGCCCACTACAATTGATTTTAGAACAGCCAAAGATAACTCTCGTGCCATTTACTGAAATTGCCTCAGCGCCCGCCTGACGCAGTTCATCTACTAAAATACGCAGATTAATATCGTGTACGATAACATCTTCAGGATCTTGAAAATCATTGAGTGGTCGCTTTGAATCGTCGACGATAATAATAACGCCTTCGCCGCTTACTGGCCATTCCCCAGATAGCTTTCTATACTGTTCAACTTGTTCTTCTAACTGCTTGATGATAAACTTGTTATTCGAAGTTTTTTTGTTTTTAGCTATCTCTGCATCAACTTTACTAATCGCTTCTTTAATTTGATTGTTAGATTGAATCAGTTCATTTTTTTCTAGGTTGAGCATTTCTATATCTTGCAAGTCAACATGACGATTCGATAAACTAACTGTACGAACTAAAAAAGTGATAAAAAAAGCAATTGTAATAAAATATAAAATCAATAAGCCTTTTTTATTCATTTCAATCACCTATTCCTCAATTGGTTTAGCGTATCGCCAATTGATTACGTCTTGATATTTCTCTATCAACACTTCTTCACGGCGTTCAAGTTCGACTTGATAACCGCTATCACGCAATGATTCAACAATTTGAAAACGCGCACCTACCGCACTAAATAAAACATTTCGAGCGCCGATTGCCATAATTGTAATCGGCGGCACAATTTTTTGTCCATTGATGACAATTTCATTGCCTACTCTTCTAATAGCTGTACCATTAACGATGCGCTGACCATTTACAGATATTGCTTCAGCACCGGCTGCATTCAATTCGTTGACAATAGAATTAATCAAATAAGAATGTTCAACAATATCGGCAGCTGAATCACTTCCAATCTCAGCAATACCATTATCTATACGCATATAAATGCCTTCGCCAACCACATCGGTTAACCCCAAAATAGTCTTATAGTGCTCAACATTTGATTGCAAGTTCATAATCAAATTGCTTTCGCTGGACGCATTTGACAAAATGCTGTCTAGTTCAGCCTGACGCGTAGCCAATTCTTCGATTAATCGCGCTTTATCTTGTTTTAAAGCATTGATTTCTTCTGTTATTTTTTCAGACCGCTGAGATGGTATCAACCCTGCCAAATAATTGTTTTGTACTGATTTAAATTGTACCACAACCAATGCTATTAAAATAATTAAAACAGTGGCCAAAATAATCTTTTCGTTGATTTTCAAAACCTCACCTCTTTAAAGGTTCAATAATGCATTGATTGGGATTAGACACATTGACAATACCGCTCGTACCAGCGTTATCAATTAAATTTTGATATGCGACGATTGCATTATTAAACTGTAATTCTACATTATCGCCGCGCCCAAAATCTATATAAATATCATCTGTCATCTTTTGAATAATGCGCTTGTTCTGTAACTTTATAGACGGTTCATAATCGGTATTTTCCTTAAAAAGGTATACAATTTGTACAGCGCGTTCAATTAACTGCATTTCTTCAGCAACTAATGGCTTGCCTACCATTGCCGAAGTAACATTAAAGCCCTCGATAACATAAGGCGCTTCGGGCTTCGATAAAAGATCTAAAACCACACCATACATATCAATAATCACAAAATAGCCACCACTTTTAACAGCGATAAATGGCTCGCGTGGTGTTGCACTAATTTCAATCGATCTTAAATTATTTTTGCTGATAAACACTTCTTGATATATCAAACTACTCGGCAAATTTTCTGCTAGCCATTCTGATTTACTCCAAAGCCAATTTTGCTTATGTAACCAAGCAGCATCTTTATCCGTTAATTTATAATCGCCATTGTCGCTAATCGTTTCGATATTCAATAGTGGTGAGAGACTAATTGCCACTAAAGCGACGATTAAAGTGACAACAATTGCAAATTTCTTCATTCTCTTACCTCAACTGGTAACTAAAGATGATCGACATTATTGTACTCAGCGCATCTTCTCTTGGATGCATATCAAAATTTTTACGCATATTCTCTAACTGTTCGGGATTATCAATTAAGTTGTCTATTATATTTAGTAATCCGTCGATGTCAAGCGACTTTTCTTCAATCAATAAAGCAGTTCCCATTTTTTCGTGCGCTTTTGCATTAAAAAACTGATGATTATCGGCAACATTAGGCGATGGAATCAAGATTGCCGGTAGTGATAATGCCGCAAATTCAGACAACGACAGCGCACCCGAACGACTAATCACCAAATCAGCCGCAGCTAAAAGTGTTTGAATGTCATCGAGATAATCGACAATAGTTACATTATCAGCAATGCGCGCATCGTCAAGTGATTTTACATAATCGGCATAATATCTTTTACCAGTAATATGTACCAACTTAACATTGTCCCGTTTTTTTATATGATACGCTAAAGATGTGGCTATTTTGTTAATAGTCGCGGCACCGCCACTACCACCTAATGAAACAATCAACAAATCATCGACCAATTTATGTGTTTTACGCGCCATTTGTCGGTCAATATCAATAAATTCAGTGCGAATAGGAACCCCAGTATAATAAAGTTTATTTTGCTCTTTAAAGTGCACCATCGATTCTTTAAAACTTAACAATATTTTTTTTACGTGCTTTTCTAATTTTCTAGTCGTAAACCCAGGCACGACATTTTGTTCGTGAATCATCGTATCAATGCCCATCAGCGACGCCACCAATACAACCGGACCACTGACATAGCCACCCGTGCCAATGACTAAATCAGGATGATATTTGCGCATCAGTTGAAACGACTGAAACAGCGCCACAATTAACTTAAAATAGGCAATTAAACGCTTTAAAAGACTTCTTCTGTTAAAGCCCAACACATCGATGCCATAAAAAGCAATCCCCTCTCGTCTGACAATATCTTTTTCAAGTCCGTGCATGCCACCCGCATATAGGATGTCACAATCAGGAATCGCCTTGCGAACGCGCTTTGCTATCGCAATTGCCGGATAAATATGGCCACCTGTGCCACCACCTGTTACGATCAATCTCATATATTACACCTCTAGGTTATTTTGCAATGATATATTTAATACGACACCAACCAAAAACATTAATGTTACAAGTGATGTTCCCCCTTTAGAAATAAAGGGCAATGTGACGCCAGTCGTCGGAAATATATTTGCAACCACGCCGATGTTAATCACAGTTTGTAACGCGATTAATACACCTGTTCCAGCTGCTATCATAAAACCAAATGTATCTTTTGTATTTAACGCAATTAGAAAAATACGATAAATGACGAAAGCCAGCAGTAAAAGCACCGTCAAAGCACCAATTAAGCCAAACTCTTCACAGATGATGGCAAAAATAAAGTCATTATAGGCCTCAGGCAAACGCAACAACTTCATTTCGCCCATGCCTAGTCCCTTACCGAACAAGCCACCGCTGCCGATCGCATAAATCGAATAAATGATTTGATATTTTTCAAGTGTAAAAATGTAGTTTCTATCAAAGACACTTTCCAACCAAATGGCGATCCGTTTTGACGAATACTTTTGTGAAACAATATAAAAGAAAGCCGGTGCACTGCATATTAGAGTTGAAATGGCAATATAAAGCCAATTACAGCGCCCGATAAACAACATCATCATGCCCAATACTAAAATAATAGCAGTCGTCGACAGATCCCGCTGTAAAACGGTCAACAAACAAATCAGTCCTAAAAAGAGCATCAAAATAATAAAGTGTTTAAATTCTTTTATGCGTTTTCCCGCTGTTGCGATCAACCAAGCAAAACAAATAATAACCGCTAATTTTGAAAATTCTGATGGCATAAAGCTAATTCTAATGCCCGGAATAATCAACCAACGTGTACCGCCTTTCATTTCAATGCCGTAAAATAAAACGACAAGAGAAAGCGCTAGTGCTCCTAAATAGGCCAACAGAGAAACTTTTCTCAGCTTGCGATAGTCGAACAACATGGCAGCAATCATTGCAACACTCCCAACCACGACGTAACGGATACTACTCAACAATAGCGTATAGGGCGCCTTATTGGCAACCAACATATTATAATAACTGGTTGAATAAACCATGACAAGCCCTAAACTAACCAATACGAAGACCACTATCATTAAAGGATAATCAATTTTGGCATAAGATACTTTCTTTTTCATTTTATACTATTCCATTTGTTCTAAAACACAGCGCTTAAAGTGTTCGCCGCGCTTTTCAAAACTATCATACATATCCCAACTCGCGCAAGCCGGCGACAATAGAATATTGCCCGGCCGTTCAACTTTTTCAATCGCCACTGCAACAGCTTGTGGCATATCTTCTACAATAGTGTATGCTGTAAACCCAGCTGCGTCAAGTGCTTTGGCAATATCATATTTGGTTTCACCCAACAAAACGACGTGTTTTACAAGCGACATATTTTGTAGTATCGCACTATAATCACTTCTCTTATCCATGCCACCAGCTATCAGCACAGTTGGTAGTGTCAAAGTTTTTAAGGCCGGCACCGTTGCTTCAGGATTCGTCGCCTTAGAATCATTGTAAAAATGTATACCCGCTTTCGACAAAACCCACTCATTGCGATGGACAACACCTTTAAAAGTCGCTAGCCCCTGCCTAATTGCAGCTTTTGGTATGCCAATCAACGACGCCAAACCCGCTGCAGCCAGTGCGTTTTCTAAATTGTGTTCACCACGAATAAAGACATCTGACGCTGCAATAAGTTCTTGATTGTCAACGGTGATAGTGCCATCTTTAACATGTGCGTAGGCAGATGAATCGGTTTTGCTAAAAATACTAGCAGCAGGAATTTGTTTGTTAAAGATATCGCGCGTGATAGCGTTATCTAAATTCAATAACAAAGTAGCAGCATCTGACAAGCCATCGGCTATTTTGAGCTTGGCATCAATATAATTTTGCATTGTCTTATGGCGCGCCAAATGATCTGGCGTAATATTTAATATGGCGGCACAGTCTAATTTGAAGTCCTGTGTGGTTTCTAACTGATAGCTGCTTAATTCTACCACATATAGCGCCGACTTGTCATCGTCTGCCACGACACTCGATAGCGGAACACCAATGTTGCCAACTGCTTTGGCATTAAGGCCAGCGCATTTCATAATATGCGTGGTCAGCGCTGTCGTTGTGGTCTTGCCATTTGTACCAGTAATGCCAATAAGTCGACCTTTTAAATGATGATAAGCCAGTTCAATTTCACTGATGACTACAACGCCTTTACGGCGCGCCTCTTCAATAAATGGCAAATGTGGCGGTACCCCAGGGCTAAGCACTAAATAATCAAATTGTTCTACTGGTGGCAACTGACCGCCAAAGTAACCCGCATTAACTTGTTTAAGCAGCATTTTATCAAGTTTTAATTCAGCTTCTCTTTTGGCATCATACAGCGAAACAACAGCTTGTTTTTGTAGTGCCAAGTTGGCGGCCTCAATACCAGATTTTGCCATGCCAACTACGAGAACCTGTGCATTTTTTAAGTTCATGACATCCCCTTATATAATTAAATAGGTCAATACACAAACCAGCGCCGTCATCGCACTGGCAACACTTACGATTTTAATTTCAGACCAGCCACTTAATTCAAAGTGGTGATGAATTGGCGTCATTTTGAAAAAACGCTTGCCGCCAGTTGACTTAAAATAAAGTACTTGTATAATCACCGATAAAGTCTCTAGTAAATAAACCAGACCAAATAGCGGTATCCACCATTCGATGCATAGCAAAACGGCATTGACCAAGACATAGCCGCCCAGTGCCAAAGACCCCATATCGCCCATAAACACTTTAGCAGGATGCCAATTATAGATTAAATAGCCAACTAATGCACCCACCATAACAGCATTTGCCATTGCCAAATTAGCAGCGCCGTGCTTTAATGAAACCGCAACAAAGAAGCAGGCGACAACTAAACTAACCGAACCACACAAGCCGTCAATGCCATCAGTTAAGTTGACAGCATTGGTAATTGCAACAGCAATAAATAAAAAGACCACCGCCCAAAGAATACCCTGTATTTTAAAAGTATTAAAATAAAAAACACTGAGGTGTTCGCTAAAGAAAAACACATATAAAGCCGCTGTTACAACAAATAACCCTGCCATTTTTGCTTTGGCAGATAGTCCTTGATTGTGTTTCATAATCACTTTCTTATAGTCATCAATAAAACCAATGGCACCATAGCCCAACATTGCAACAAGTAAACTGATTGTCGTGACATCAAAATTATTAAAGATGATCAAGACAAAGACGACCGCAAATATAAATAGTGCACCGCCAAAAGTTGGCGTTCCCGCTTTAGCATAGTGTGCTTTGGGCCCTTCTTCTCTGATATATTGGCCAAATTTAAGTTTTTTAAAGAACGGGATAAATAGCGGACCGCTCACAACAGCTATAATTAACCCCATTAACAAGGCATTGATTAACATTAGTCTATCCATTTTGAATGCTCCTATAATCATCTATTAACGTTTCAAGCGTCATGCCGCGCGATGCCTTGACGATAATACCGTCGCCCGCTTGATAGTGCATATGTGCCAGCGCATTAGTTTTTTTGCAAGTAAGCGACGCGCCTTTATATTGGGCTGCCGCATACTTTATATCATCACCGACAAAAATGACACCATCTAATGAATAATCATTTAATTTTTCACCAATTTCGCGATGAACTTCTGCTGCGTATTCACCACATTCGAAAATGTCACCAATTATTGCAAAATGCCGTTTAAAAGGTAACTGACAAAATGCATTGACACTGCTGACAATTGAATCAACACTGGCATTATAAGCGTCGTTAATAAACGTAATATCACCTACGCATTCAAATTGAAAGCGCATTTTTGATAATTCAACAGTTTTTAAGCCTTCGACAATTTGTTCTAATGACATATTTAGAAGACGTGCCACGCGAACAACTAGCAGAGCGTTATCAACAAAGTGCGCACCGAATAGCGGCAAATGAATGCGTTTTTTTTGAGCGTCGCAATATAAGTCAAATGTCGTACCAGCTAGATTGATCACAACATTGTCTGCTCTTATGGCATCTTCTGCTCTACCCGTATAATAAACATCATATGCCTTACTGCTATGCGCTTGTAAGAATGGATCTTTGCCATTTAAAACCAGTGCATTACCTTGTGTCAGGGCTTCTGCAATCTCTAGTTTTGCTTTGGCAATATTGACTTTTGACCCGAAGAATTCAATATGCGCTGTGCCTATATTTGTTATAACTGCTATGCTATGGGCTGCTAAATCCCCTAACGTAGCTAGTTCTCCGTAGTGGTTCATGCCCATTTCGAGTACCGCAACTTGATGTTCTTTTGTCAGTCTAAAGAGCATTAGCGGCAAACCGATTTCATTATTATAGTTGCCTTCTGTCGCCAAGACATTATACTTTTGAGCTAATACGCTTGCCATCATATCTTTGGTCGAAGTTTTACCGACAGAACCGGTAATGGCGACAATTGGTAAATCAAATAATTTGCGATACTGTTTAGCCGCCTGTTGTAAGGCAACTAAAACATTTTCAACAATTATAACATTGGCTTTATCACCCTGATAACACGTCGATACGACGGCGCAACTTGCGCCACTTTCAAGTGCTTTGCCAACATAGTTTTCACCATTGACGCGTTCACCTTTGAAGGCAAAAAAAACATCACCAGTTTTTACTTTGCGCGAATCTATCGCCACTCCGCTAATTGTTTTAGTCTCACCAAAATAACTACCACCGCACCAAGCGGCAAATTGCTGAGTATTTATTTTCATGCGTTTTATTACTCCTCAAATCTAATATACACCTTACCACCCTTAATAACCAGCGTGCCTTCTAACGGGTATTGTTTATCAATTATTTGCGATTCATCTATTTCTGTTTGTGTAACACTTTCTGTTGCGTTGCCTTCTGATATAATTAATTTTATCTGCGATTGCGCTGCAATCGCCTTTGCTTTAGCAAAGCTTACACCAATAAAGTTAGGTATTGTCGTCATTTGAACTTCTGCACTACCATCGGGTTCTATCTCAAGGTATTCAAAGACATTTGTCATAATTTCTTTCGCTATCGGCGTAGCAACAGTTGAACCATGTACACTTTTAGATTGCGGCTCATCGACAATGACAATGAGATTAAAGCGCGGATCATCTATTGGTGCAACTGCCGCAAAAGACGAAAACACTTTGCGGTCATCATCATAACGGCCGTTGATTATTTTAATTGATGTGCCGGTTTTTCCACCAATGCGATAACCAGGGATATAAGCGTTTTTACCCGAGCCTTCTTTTACGACCTTTTCGAGTATTAACAGTACATTATCTGCTGTTTTTTGTGAAATTACTCTACCGCCATCACGCGGTGGAAAGCTTTTAATAATTATACCGTTTTCATCTTTTATTTCTTTGATAAGACGCGGCTGCAACAAAGTGCCATGATTAGATACCACACTTAAAACGTTCATCATCTGGAGTGGTGTCAACGAAATATTATGACCAAAACCAAGACGCGCTAAATCAACTGGGCGCAGATCATCAATTGGTGTTAATATTGGCTTAGCTTCACCATTAAGTGGAATACCAGAGCGTTCATCTAACCTAAAAGCATGTAGGTATTCGTACAATTTATTTTTGCCTATTGCGTTGACAACATTCATAAAGACGACATTGCATGAATTTTGAAAACCTTGTACCAAACTTTGATTGCCGTGACCAGATGTTTTCCAACATTTAATAGTTTTACCAGTTACCTCTTTACTACCAGAGCAATAGTAGCCACTTTCATTGGCAGTTTTACCTTCTTCTAGACCGACCATGCCAATCAGTATTTTAAATGTTGAACCAGGCTCGTATAATTGCTGCGTCACAGGATTATTCCAATATTGCATCATGACGTCAACTGCCGTTTTGCCCTCTTCTAAATTGGCAATCTGTTCCCTTTGGATATCATAAACTGGCTCTTTATAGTTATTGGGATCAAAATCAGGGTACGAAGCCATACCCAGAATATCACCATTTTTAGCATCTTGAATAATCGCCATCACCTTTTTAGCTTGTGATGCTTGACAGCCTAATTCGATAGCACTTTCCAAATAGTATTGTATCGTTTGGTCAATTGTCGTAACAATGGTATACCCGTTAATCGGTTCAACGACATTGCTTTCCGAGTGCGCTAACTTTCTGCCGCGCTCATCTGTTTTAGCTTCAATGTAACCATCGACACCGCGCAAATATTCTTCTTGGGTGTATTCTAAACCACTTAAACCCACGCCGTCGACATTAGTAAATCCAATGATATGTGATGCAAGACAATTGTTCGGATAAACGCGCTTTTCAGTCGTTTCTACAATAATCGATTTAAAACCCAAACGCTTGACAAAGCGCAAGTATCTTCTGGGTAATGTCATCACTATTTTTACTCTGTCTTTTTCAGAATCATTTATTTCTTGCTTTAATGAATTAATATCAATTTCTGGATAAACGTCAAATAAAGCCTGCAATTCTTTATTGACATCCTGTGATTTTGATTTGTCAAAATAAACAGTACTATTCGCTAAAGAATAGGCAAAGACATTGCCATTTCGATCGGTAATACTGCCGCGTTCTGCCTCTAAAAGAATCTTGCGATTAACCCGTTTATCAGATTGTGTTTTTATTAACTTTGCATCAATTACTTGATATTGTAACAAGCGCGCCGCCAATACGATAAAGGCGGCAAAAAAAACAAATGCTACAAACAGCAATTGCCTTTTGTCTGTCATTCGATTCATAATTACCTCTTATGATCCCAGAATAATCACAACGCCACTATTGACATTATAACAAAACAAGGTGGCGTTTAACAATAAAAAAATGAGGTGGAACCTCATTTAAAAATTATTCTTCAATATGGTCAACACCAGCGTTTAGCATTTGCCAACCATCAGCCAACCAATTCGAAGCCACCGACTTTTTAGGCATTGTCTTAAAGGCGATATCGGGGTCTAGCGTTATATAGTTTTCACTAAACAGAACGACCTTTTGTTGATCAGTTGGTTTTACCATATTAAGATTTTCAGTGGCATAGGTTTCAATTTCTTCTATTGTCATATATGATTCACGCACAACATACAATTCGTCGATCATTACTTCAGTTCGATTGATTGACTGTTGTACATTAAATATCTCAATTTGTAAACGATCTATTTCAGCATGGCGCTGCAGCAGGCCATAAAAGAAATAACTTGCCGCAACAATAACCGCCAGCGATAAAACCGCTGTCGCCAAAATGGCATATTTAGGTTGCGCAACTTTAATTTGCCGCGCTTCCTTGATAACCTGTTTTTCTCGTGTCCTTGTTTCTACTGGAGCGATGTACTCCAATTTACGTACGGCTGACATATGTGTTCCCTCTTAACTCATCTTATATTTTTTGACATACTCGCAATTTTGCACTGCGTGCGCGCGGGTTATCCGCTACCTCTCTTTCAGTTGGCACAATTGGTTTACGATTGACCAATTTAACAATTGAACGATGTTGACATGTGCAAATCGGAAACTCTGGTGGACAAATACAGTCTTTCGCCAGTTCCTTAAATGTGTGCTTGACAATGCGATCTTCTAACGAATGAAATGTGATAATCGCCAAGCGTCCATTTGGTTTTAACACCTCAACTAAGTTAACAATCGTTTCACTTAAGGCATCTAGCTCTCCATTTACTTCTATTCTGATTGCTTGAAACGTCTTGCGCGCCGGGTGTCCTCCATCTACTCTAACTTTTTTAGGGATTGCCTGTTTAATAACGCGAACTAAATCAAATGTCGTTTCAAATGGTTTTACCGTTCTTTCGTTGACAATAAATTGCGCAATTCGTTTTGCCCAACGCTCTTCGCCATAATTTTTTATAATGTTGTAAAGTTCTCTCTCACTATAAGTATTGACGACATCACTCGCCGTTAACTGATCTGACTGATTCATTCTCATGTCAAGTGGTGCATCTTCGTGAAAAGAAAATCCTCTTTCTGGTGTATCTAGTTGGTGTGATGAAACACCTAAATCTAACAAGATGCCGTCGACGCCAACAAGACCTTCTTCACGTATAACCTGCGGTATTTCTTTGTAGTTGCGCTTATAAGCGACAAAATTTTGACTGTAAGTTGCCAACCTTTGGCTAGCTGCGCGAATTGCTGCAAAATCTCTATCAATACCAATTAGTCTTCCTGTTTCAAGATGCATCAGAATCGCATGCGCATGACCGCCACCGCCAAGCGTGCCATCGACGTAAACGCCATCGGCCTTTATTGCCAAGCTTTTAATACACGCTTCTTTCATAATTGGAATATGATGAAATGTCATACTATATCCCCAGCATTCTGTATGTTTCTGCGGTTACGATTTCATTGTCTCTTTCAGCATTGCGCTTTTCAAATACTTCTTTTGCATAGATCTTTATGCGGTTACCCGCACCAGTAAACACTACTTTTTTACCTAAAAGTGCGTATTCTCTCAACTTTGCGTCTATTCTAACACGCCCTTGTGGGTCTAATTCGGCTTCGGCGACACCTTTTAAAAATTCTTCCGCCGTCTCGGTTGCAACTTTATCATGTTGTGGAATATCTATAATTTTTTCGATGATTTTTTCCCACGACCACTCTGGATAAATATAAAGTGTATGATCTGGCCCCTTAGAAATATAAAATGTATCACTAATGATCTCACGAAAGCGAGAGGGTAAACTAACTCGCCCCTTTGCATCCATCGTATGATCAAATTCTCCTAAGAAATAGCGCATATTTTATACCACTTTAACCCACTTTTTATTATTTGTGTACCATTTTACTCCACATTTTAATAAAAATCAACAGTTTTCTGACAATTTATCCTCAGGAAAATCAGTATTTTCAATCATTACAGCTATATTGTGCACGCAAAAAAGCGACATACTATATATAGTGTGTCGCTTAAAGTATTACAAAAAAATAATAATTATGACGAACTAAATTTTATTCTTTACCTTGTTGCGCTGGTAAATAATAACAGCCATCCCAATTGTGATAAACGCAAGTGAAATCACTTGCGCTTGTCGCAATGGGCCGATCATCAAACTATCTGTTCGTAGACCTTCGATAAAGAAGCGCCCAATTGAGTACAATATCATGTACCAACAGACGATTTCACCGTTAAACTTTTTAATGCTACTAAGTTTTAACAGGGCCACAAATACCATTGTATTCCAAATTGATTCGTACAAAAATGTCGGATGCACAGCAATACCATCAACCATAATTGCCCATGGTAAATTTGTTGGGCCACCGTGTGCTTCGCCATTGATAAAATTACCCCATCTACCAATCGCCTGCCCTAATATCAATGATGGCATCACTAAGTCTGCTAACTGCCACATATTTAATCCCTTGCGCTTTGTGTAAATATAGCCAGCCAATACGCCACCAATAACACCACCGTGAATCGCTAAGCCACCCTCACGAATGTTGATCATGCGCAAAAAATCACCACCATAGCGTTCAAACTCAAAGATAACGTAATATAGCCGTGCACCAACGACGGCCGCCGGCAATACCCAAAGTGCTAAATCGACAAATAAATCACTATCATAGCCTAATTTTCTGCCGCGATAAATAACCAGCCATAAGCCAATTAACATGGCCGTTGCCATGATAATGCCATACCACCTGACACTGATGCCAAATATTTCAAATGCCACAGGATTCATAAACTACCTAAAATTTATTTTCTAAGTTCTGCTTTACTTCTTCAACGCCCTCTTCTGCGCTTTGCGCTAAGTCTTCAACTTTTTGTTGGGCGTCCGCTTTAAATTGTTCAGCATTTTCTTTTACTTCGTCAACTTTTTGCTCGACGTCTGCTTGAACTTCATCAACTTTTTGTTGGGCGCCTTCTTGAACCGCTTCAACTTGTTGTTCAACATTTTCTTGAACTTCAGCTACATCGTCTTCAACACTTTGTGCTGCCTCTTCAATTTTCTTGTCGAGCTCAGCAATTTCGGCATTTATAGTATTTAGCTGATTTGTATAGTCTTCAACAGTTGCAGTTAATACGTCATGTCCTAAGTCGTCTTTCATCGCTAAGTAAATTTTTTCACCAAGCTCCTTATAAAGGGTTGGCACTTTGCCTTTTAACTTTTGTTGTTCCATCTTATATTTGGTTTGCGTTGCCACTACATTTGCTTTATCACTTGCATAATCTGCAAATTCACCAGCTTTTTCACCAGCTTTATTTAAAGCGTCACCCAATTTTTTCATAAAACTCATAATACTTCCTCCTATTTTAGTATGTTAAATCATCTTATTGTTCTAAGTTAATTATAGCAGTAGCCCTTATAATTTTCAACCTAGATTATTACTCATACAGCAATAATTCAACACCATCATCAATTGCGCCTACAACATTGCCATAAGTTAAATATATTTCATTGTAATCTCGCTTGCTAAAAACATAAAAATCATCAGCACCAGCTTGAATATCAGCTTGGCAGGGTGATAGATAATAATTGAATAAATCGCTCGTGTAAACCCCCTCTGTTATTGGAATACCAGCTTGCTTCCAATAGTCATTGCTGCTGGTCGCTTCAAACGTACCATCTACTTCAAATGTAATACTCGCTTTACTGCCATCTTCAAATTCCTTGACAAAAGGCGCAGCGATCGCCGTTCCAAATACATATTGAATACGACTGCCAAAGCGCATATCATCATAAATTGCTTCTTCTGCCACTACCAGATACATATCTTCTGTTGTTCCACGCATTGAAACAACATCAAATGGCATGGTTTCAGGTAACATCGTATAATACAAGTAAACGTTAGAAAAATCAGAATCGTTATCTATCGGCAACCCCTTTGAAGTAATCAGCTCAGCCAAATTTATGCCATCAGCTGTTTCAATTTCGCCATACTGCACGCCGCTAATGTCAATCGTATCATCAAATTCACTAAATGAAGCAATATAAACTGGTGTCCCGACAGGTTCATTTAAAACATGCAGCTTTATTGGCTTACCTGTTATACTCTTTTCAGGCAATTCTTCCTCTTGAATCGCCTTATAAATAAGTCCGATGGCATTTAAAGGTTTGGAAAGCAATGCCATTTTAAACGTTGTATCGGCTAAAGTGAAATTGGCGCGCGGCACTAAGCCGCTGTATTCATAGTAGAATTCGTAGCCCAACTCTAACCCGTAATAATCGTTGTTGTCATTTTTATAGATGTTAAGTTCGTCTTCTTCTAAATCATAAGTAACACTCTCAACTGCCTGGTTGATATCATCGTCAATATTCAGCCATTCATCTTCTGTACAATAGGCGTACAAGTAATCTGGTAAATACTGATAGACAAAATCTTGGATTGTCTCTAATGAAACATTTAATTTTTTAAGCATCTCACGATTCGACAAAAGTTTTAATTTGCCATCTGAAATATCGAAATTATAGGCTTTTAAAACAACTTTAGCGCCGCCATCTTGCCCTTCATAAACTACATCTTGCGTTAGTTTAATCGACAATATGTCGTTGTAGATATAGGCATCGTAATCAACCTCAAAATAATATAAGTATTCCGGTTCGACTGTTTCAAATGCGCGCGTAATAATATCTTCGTTAATCATAGTGGCCAGTTCTGAATCTTCAACTAGACGTGGAAAATGAATGCGCATGCCCTGTGGAATTTGGTCAGTATAATAAAACTTTTTAAGTTGACCGGTGTATTCACTTTGCCAATAATCATCAACCAATTCAAATTGAAGCGTGTTAAAATATTCAAGCTTTGAAATATCGCCATCGGCTACATAATCGGTTACATTTTCCAGTAAATTGGCATAGGGATACAGTTCGTCGTCGGCCTTGCTTGTCGCAGTTGTTTGAGCTGCCGTCGTTTCAGGTGATTCGGTCGATGCCACAGTTGTTTCTGCCGAATCGCTCGATACAGCAGTTGTCTCTGTCGAATCACTCGACGCCGGTGGTACTGTTGTTGTTTCTGAACCTGAATCTTGTTGTGGCGTACAAGCTGTCAGCAATAACAAAACAACAACCAAAATAGCCATCATTTTTTTCTTATACATCATAAACCTCCAATTCTACAAACAGTTCATTCTTACATATCTGTTTCGAGTTGCCAATAACTGTCAATCGAATCAGAACCAATACTGCCAAAATGTGCCATCTAAATTAGATTATAGCAAAGACAATAAAAAAAGTCTGCAATTTCCATCCAAAATAATTTTTTTGTACAGGCGCGCACATTTAGGGTATAATAGATTGACTAAATAACTCAGATTATTCATATTAATAAATTAAAGGAGCCAATATGAAACTAGGAATTGTCGGCTTACCCAATGTCGGTAAAAGCACGTTGTTTAACGCCATCACACAAGCTGGTGCAGAATCGGCCAACTTTCCATTTTGCACAATAGAACCAAATGTCGGCGTTGTCGCCGTACCAGACGAGCGCTTAAACGTATTAGATAAAATGTACAATTCTAAAAAAGTGGTGCCTACCGCAATTGAATTTTACGATATCGCAGGGCTGGTTAGAGGTGCATCGGAAGGTGCCGGCTTAGGTAATAAATTTTTATCGCACATCAGAGAAGTTGCCGCCATTGTGCACGTTGTCCGCTGTTTTAATGACGACAATGTCGTACACGTCGACGGCAGCGTTGACCCTCTACGCGACATTGAAACGATTAACTTAGAACTGATTTTATCAGACAGCGATATGATACAAAGGCGTATTGAAAAGACCAAAAAAAGCTTAAAGGGCGATAAGAGCCTACAAGGCGAATTGGATATTTTAAATAAAATTGCCGCAGTATTAGACGATGGCAAGAGCGTGCGCACGGTAGACTTTGACGATGACGAACGCGACTTTGTCAGTTCACTGAACTTGTTGTCCTATAAACCCGTCATTTACGCTGCCAACATTGCCGAAGACGACGTGCTCGACAACGGTAGCAACAATCAGAAAGTTGAAAAAGTAAGACAATTTGCCGCCACCGAAAAGTCTGAAGTCATTACTTTTTGCGCCAAAATAGAAGAAGAACTGGCACTGCTTGACGATGCTGATCGCACTGAATTTTTAGAAGACCTCGGCATTACGACAGCCGGCCTTGACAAGTTGATTAACGCCTGTTATAAATTGCTCAATTTAATTAGCTTTTTAACAGCTGGGCCACAAGAAGTGCGCGCTTGGACAATTAAAAAAGGCACAAAAGCCCCTGGTGCCGCCGGTAAAATTCACAGCGACTTTGAAAGGGGCTTTATCAGGGCAGAAACCATTGCCTATGACGACCTTGTCGCGCATGGCAGTATGGCTGCTGCAAAAGAAAAAGGGCTAGTACGTTCTGAAGGAAAAGACTACGTCGTCAAAGACGGCGATGTCATTTTATTCAGATTTAACGTTTAGCCCAGATTATTTAAAAATTATTTTTTATTAGCAATTAAAACGTTCAAGTTCGAGGCGCAAGCAAAATGACGAGCTGTAGCGTATAAAAACATACGTGAAGCGCGACATTTTGCTTTATAGCGAATGAATTGAGCGTTTTCAGCAGTCTTTAGTATAATGGATACTTATCGCACAAAACCTTAACGCGCGCTTTTAGTTCTGCTGGTGCTACTGATTGATGAATACAAGCTGCGATAATATCAGCCAATTCAACCATATCTTCTTCAACTAAACCGCGCGTTGTCACAGCTGGCGTACCAATGCGAATACCGCTCGTCACAAATGGTGAGCGCGTTTCATTTGGCACAGTATTTTTATTGACCGTAATATCAATATCGCCCAGCATCTTTTCAACTTCTTTACCGCTGAGACCATCGGCCCCTAAATCGATTAGCATTAAGTGATTATCAGTACCACCTGAAACTAATTTAATATCGCGTTTAACAAGCTCTTCTGCTAATTTTGCTGCATTTTTGACAACTTGTTGTTGGTAAGTTTTAAATTCTGGCTGTAGCGCTTCGTGGAAAGCAACTGCCTTAGCTGCGATAATGTGCTCAAGCGGTCCACCTTGCAAGCCAGGGAAAATCGCCTTGTCAATTTTTTTAGCGTGTTCTGCCTTACATAGAATTGCACCACCGCGCGGCCCGCGTAGAGTTTTATGTGTTGTCGTCGTCACAAAATCGGCATATTGACAAGGGTTTTCATGTAAACCGGCCGCAACTAAGCCAGCGATGTGCGCCATATCAACCATTAAAAGTGCCCCTACTTCATCGGCAATTTCCTTAAACTTAGCAAAGTCAATTTTACGTGGATAAGCTGATGCCCCAGCAACGATCAACTTTGGCTTATGCTGTTTGGCGAGTTCTCTAATTTTGTCATAATCTAACATTTCAGTTTCCGGATTAAGTTTATAAGAAACAAAATTAAAATACAGCCCTGACATATTAACGGGTGAGCCATGTGTTAAGTGCCCACCGTTTGACAAATCCATGCCCATTACCGTATCGCCCGGCTTTAGGCAAGACAAGTATACACCCATATTGGCATTGGCGCCAGCGTGTGGTTGTACATTAGCATGGTCGGCATTAAACAATTGTTTCAACCTCTCAATTGCCAAGCTTTCTGCTTGGTCGACAACTTGGCAGCCACCATAGTAGCGCTTACTCGGATAACCTTCAGCGTACTTATTAGTAAGTACCGAACCCGCCGCTTCAATAACTGCTTCTGATACAAAGTTTTCTGATGCGATGAGTTCTATACCACCACGTTGACGTGCTTCTTCATTTTTAATAATGTCATAAATTTGTCGGTCTGCGTTTTGTAAAAATTTATAGTCCATAGATCCTCCTACTTACTCTTCGACGAATTACAAACTGGTAATTCATCAAACACTTTAGTTATTGCCGCCATATAACGACGCTTCTGATCAGCGCTATCATATTTTAGCCTAATAAATATATACACCAAAACCACTGCCACAAAACCACCGATTGCACTGATTATTTCAGCATTGCCATTTGGCAACCAATTTTTAAGTAAAACTTGAATGCCACCAATTGTTAAAACCATGACAATAAGTGGAATAATGTACAATTTAAAGGCGGCACTTAATACATTGGCATCGTTCAGTTCAATTTCGACAAAGTCGCCAACTTTGGCGCCCACTTCATTAAACACCTGAATTTGCGACTTCATATTTTCCTCGCCAGTCTGGCAAGCCCCACAATCACCTCATGCGGCGTGCTTTTCAAAGCTGACGGTGGCGGTCATTTTATCGACCGCCAAAACACGTGCCATTTTATTCATCAACATCACCTGCTTTTACTAAATCAATTGCCAATTCAGTTAATTGCGCCTGATCAGCTGGCGATGGCGCATCGGTTAGCAAACAACTGGCATTTTGCGTTTTCGGGAAAGCAATCACATCTTTAATATTATCGGTACCGCTAAATATCATGGCTAAGCGATCGACACCAAAGGCGAGCCCGCCATGTGGCGGTGTACCGTATTTAAATGCATTGACCAAAAAGCCAAACTTGGCATCAATTTCTTCTTGTCCCAAACCGAGCGCCTTAAACATGCGCGCTTGTAAGTCAGCATTGTGAATACGAATACTGCCACCGCCGACTTCATAGCCATTGATGACGAGGTCATACGCCTTGGCGCGCGCCTCATCTGGCTTGCTTTCAATGATGTCGATGTCTTCGTCCATTGGGCAAGTAAAGGGGTGGTGTTTGGCGTAGTAGCGGCCATCGTCTTCATCGTATTCAAACAGCGGAAAGTCAGTTACCCACAGTATTTTAAAGTCATTTGGGTCAATTAAATCGAGCTTTTTGGCGACTTCTAAGCGCAAGCCACCCAGTGCGTTGTTGACCACCGTCTTTTTGTCAGCAACGATTAAAATTAAGTCACCATCTACAGCCGCAGTGCGCTCGGCAATCGCCTTTAAGTCAGCTTCTTCTAAAAACTTGGCAATTGGCGAATTAAACTGGTCGTCTTTTAAAGCAATCCATGCTAAGCCCTTAGCACCGTATTTTTTAGCGGTCTTTTCAAGGTTCTTCATTCCCTTTTTCGAAAAGCTGTCAGCGCCACCCTTAACGGCAATTGCCTTGACGACGCCACCGTTTTTAACCGTGTCGCTAAACACGCCAAAACCGCAATCTGCCACGACGTCGTTTAAATTGTTTAAGAACATTTCAAAGCGCATATCGGGTTTGTCTGAACCGTATTTTTCCATCGCTTCGTTGTAGTTCATCACTAAAAAGTCTTCTGTTAGTTCAATATCTAAAAGTTGCTTAAATAAATGCTTGACGAGCGCTTCATTTAACGCCAAGACATCTTCTTTTTCAACAAACGACATTTCAAGGTCAAGTTGAGTAAATTCAGGTTGACGGTCAGCGCGCAAGTCTTCATCACGGAAACACTTGACAATTTGATAATACTTGTCAAAGCCTGCTACCATTAAAAGTTGTTTAAATAACTGGGGCGACTGCGGCAAGGCGTAAAACTTGCCGGGGTGAACGCGTGACGGCACTAAGTAGTCGCGTGCGCCTTCTGGCGTTGGCTTGGTCAGCACAGGCGTTTCAACATCGATAAAGCCGCGTTCATTTAAAAAACTACGAATTGATGAAATCATTTTGTGGCGCAACATCAAAAACTGTTGCATTTTCGGTTTTCTTAAATCTAAATAGCGGTATTTAAGACGCAGTTGCTCATTGGCGTTGTCGTCGTCCGCAATGTGAATCGGTGGCATTTGCGCAACCGATAACACTTTCATTTCATCAGCAAATACTTCAATTTGACCTGTCGGCAAACTGTCGTTGACCGATTCGCGCTTTTTGACAACACCGCGTACAGCAATAACGCTTTCGCCCGTTAAATCATTGGCTTTGGCAAAAGCTGTTTTATCGATATCTTCATCAAAGACAACTTGGGCAATGCCACTGCGATCTCTGATGTCGACAAACACCAAGCCGCCTAAGTTGCGCTTTTTTTGTACCCAGCCCATTAGTGTCACGCGTTGGTCAATTTGTTCTTCTCTCAATGTGCCCGCGTAGTGCGTGCGTTTCCAATTTCCTAATACTTCAGCCATAATTCCTCCTACACCCATTGGGTTTTTGAAAATAAAAAAACACCTCATTAGGGACGAGCTATTAACCCGCGGTGCCACCCTAGTTAGTAACCAAACTGCAAAAAGTTACTCTCTTTATTTTGAAACTGAACCAAAACCGAAGATGTCAGCACCTAATAATTTCTATGACCTCGCAGCAAATGGCCACTCTCTGAAAGAAAAGACATAAGCGCACTTCTTCATGTCAGTAAACTTTATCTTACTGGTATTCTAAAGCTTTTTAGTTACAGTGTCAAGCAATATCAGCAACGTACTCATAAATCAAAAGCCAATCAGGTTGAATATGACATTTTCTAGCGTTTTTTATAATTTCCTGTTAGTGCATGATCCCTATATTTGGTATCTAAAGGTTTGCCTTGCGCTAAAACTTCAATAACTTCTAGCATCTTATCAATTGGACGATGTTGCTTTTTAGCTTTCTTTAAATCTTTTTTGAACTGATTGGTATATTTAACTTCGTATTTCATAGTTCAAGCGCTTCTTTTAAATCTTCCATATTGCTATAACCCTTATGCTTTTTATCATAAGCAATGCGGCGCCCCTCTTCTATGGCTGCAACCGTAACACTGTTTGGCATATCAAGTTTTAGTTCAAACGGAATACCATTTTCTCTTACCATTGCTCTGAGAAAAATATTAACCGCTGTGGTCATGTTCATACCAAGTTCAGAACAAATTTTATCAGCTCTTTCTTTTATTTCTTTATTTGTTCTAATATTTAAATTAGTTGTAGACATTATCACACCTCCTTACTAATATTATAAGTTATTGTGTTGACATTGTCAATATAATGTAATGTTTTGTCAACATAAATATAGATCAAATAATAATAAAACCACACCGTTATTTCTCAATTACTGTTCCACTTTTACTCGAAATGACATTGACTAAATAGCCACAATATTAAAAATAAGTCAAAAAACCATAAAAGTGATATAATAAAAGTGATATAATAATGGTAGTCCATCTATTTTGGAGGTGTTACGATGAATATTTCAATTGATATTGCACTACCTAATGATGCTAAAGAGATTATTGAATTCACCAAAATCGTCGGTGCTGAAACCGATAATTTGACATTTGACGGCAAGGGCATTAATTCAACGGTCGAAGCTTCAATGAAGTATATTGAGATGATTCAAAATTCGCCTGATTGCGTGTTTTTAGTTGCTAAAGATAGTAGTAAAATTATTGGCACGGCGAGTTACAACACCTTTTCTGGTGAAAGAAAATGCCATCGCGGTGAATTTGCTATTTCGGTCCAGAAAAAATATTGGAATAAAGGCATTGGCACAAAGCTACTAGATGCCATTATTGACTTTGCAAAAAATAATGCCAAAGCCGAAATTATTTCATTAGAAGTTAGAAGCGACAACGCCGCCGCAATTCACTTATATAAGAAATTTGGCTTTGTTAAAATTGGTACGTTTAAGGGCTATTTTAAAATAGATGGTCAGTTAATTGACTTTGATATTATGCAATTGGTGTTGTAAACGATTCAGTCAAATAATAAGTTAGCTAATTGACAATGTAAGCGATTGTCATAAATTATAAAAACGCGATAAGCATATAAGGCTCTTTAATGGATGCGGGCACTTGGAGCGTAGGGGAGCTTATAATAATCTTCGGAGCGCGCTGCGTGAACGTTGCAGGACGCAACGTTAGCGAGCACTTGTAGGATACAATTGCGCAGCGTTAGCATAAGCGCTTCGATAAATTCCACCGATTGCCCCGTTAAGCGCGCAATCGTGTCCGCATATGTAAAGTGCCAATATATGCAAGCGTTTTCGTTTCAGTCGCGACAAAAACGAGATTTCTCGATTTCGGCTTCGCCTTCACTCGAAATGACAACTTAGCTAAATAGTCACAATATTTGCTACTTTTAACTTTCTACTTTAACGGGCTTATCAAACAGATTAACGCCACCCTTTACGCCAAAGTCAAGCGTCATCACTGAGTAAGCCAGCGAAATATCTTCTTGTTCAAAGCGCTTTTTAATGCGCATAATTGTTTCGTTCATCGCCTCTAAATAATCGGTTTGCTTTTCATATTTAATCCAGAAGCGCACCTCAAAATCATATGCCGAACTGCCAATACCAGTAAAGTAAAAATCAACCGGCTGGTCTTTTAATACCGTCTTTATTTTATTAACCTCGTCAAGTGCAACTGCCTTTACTTTTTCAAGGTCATCACCATAAGACACACCACTTTGCAAAACAACGCGACGCTTGCCATAATTAGAAAAATTGGTAAAACTGGCTTGATAGATCATTTGATTTGGCACAAATACTTCTTGACCCGTTGTCGTCTTAATTGATGTCGTTATCGCGCCAATCGTTTCTATTTCGCCAAAAGTGCCGGCAATTTCAACCCAATCGCCAATTTTAAACGGTCGCTGTGTGCCAATTAATACACCCGCAAAGATATTGGACCCAATTTCTTTAAACGCAAAACCAGCGACGATACCAAGCACACCAGCACCCGCGATCATCTTAGTTAAGACATCTTCTAAACCCAATACTTCTAAACTGGCAAAACCACCAAACAATAATATAGCGACATAAACCGCTGTCGAAATAAAATTTGCTACCGAACGTTGCTTTTTAAACACCTTAGTATAAAACTTCAATGTGTATTTTCTTAAGAGCTTTGCCATAAAGTAAAAAATGGCAAATAATAATACGGCAAATATCACTTTGGGGCCATTTTTGAGTAAAAAATCTTTTAATTTATCAACGACTAAATCCAACCCTTGCATTATTCTAATCCTTCCTAATAAATATAACTATACTTTCCATTCTAATAACTTACTTAAAAACCGCTTAAATTGAATGCTTTGCTGTTCATTAAATAGCGCTTCACTACTGCCGTATTCTAACAACTTACCTTCATAAAAAAACGCCAACTTATCACATGCATGGCGGGCAAACCCCATTTGGTGGGTGACGATGATAAAGTCGATGCCATTATCTTTTAGCTCTTTTACCACGTCGAGCACTTCGGTGGTGTATTCGGGGTCGAGCGCACTGGTCGGTTCGTCTAATAACAATAGCTTCGGCTTTGGCGCAATCGCTCGCGCAATGGCAATGCGCTGTCTTTGACCGCCCGATAATGCATAGGGACGCTTGCCAGCGTGTTCATCTAAGCCCAACCTTCTTAGTAGCGCATGAGCATGGTCTGTCGCATCGCTTTTCGACCAATGGTGTACTTCAACCAATGGTAAAACTATATTGTCTAGTGCTGTTAAATGGCTAAAAAGGCCGCCTTGCTGAAAGACAAAACCAATTTTTTTGCGGTATTCAATGCGCGCACTTTCCGTTTTCGGCAGCGCGATATCATCAAGGTATATTTGTCCTGATGACGGTGCGATTAATCCGCCAATAATGCGCAAAAGCGTCGATTTGCCACAGCCTGACGGCCCGACAATTGCCAAAGAATGAATGTCGTCATCAAGCTGTATGTCGTCTAAAACAGCGTCTTTTGTATTAAATGATTTATAAAGATGTTCTATTTTAATGTTCATAATGAAAACGCCGCTCCAATTTTTTAGATAAATACGATACGGGTAATGTAATACATAAATACAAAAAGCCCAAGATAAAATAGGCTTCAAACAACCTAAAGTTTAATGCGCTAATTTCGCGCACGCTGTGGGTTAATTCAATAACGGCAATAATCGAA
>PDWI01002581.1_pt1 | contig 26963 bp, 21 predicted proteins | sample 1430891 | NCBI WGS metagenome assembly PDWI01 (sample SAMN01162508, study PRJNA174530) | Oral metagenome, whole genome shotgun sequencing project. | biome: Marine environment; feature: Marine mammal; material: Swab sample of the gingival sulcus; isolation source: swab sample of gingival sulcus... | reverse complement strand
TTCCGTTTGATAGTCAAGGTAATATAGGTAAACAAGAATTTGTTAAAAAAGGATTAGGAAAATTAGTTGATGTAGTTTCTCCAGGAGTTTTAGAGTATGCTATAAATAAGAGAAATACGGTTTTAATAAGTGCTAAGACTACTTTAAGAGAGAGGTGGCAAGAAGTGCCTGAGGAAATGGGCAGAACAGGTGCTAGAGAAATGTTTTTAGCGACTTTAGATACAACAATTAGTAATGAAGTTTTAGATACTTTGTATGAAGCTAATATTCAAGTTACTACTACTAAAAATATAAAAAATAAGTATTACTCAGGTAATAATAGAGTTCTTGATTTTGAAAGTTTATTAGAGATTTGTAAAACAAATGCTAATTATTGGACAGGGTATTCTTATTCAGTAGATGAAAGTAAAGAATTTTATCATTATAGTGAAAAACAGATGGAAAAGCATGAGATGCATGAGTTTGTTAAAAAATATTATGAAAATATGTTAAAGTAAATGATAGTATAAAAATCATAATTTATTATATAATTATTTAAAGATGTTGGAAAATAATAGAGAGGTGAGATATTAGAATATATGAAAAGCACAGGAGAAAGCAAAAACTAGTTTATTAAAAAAGCTATTCAAGAAAGGATAAAGAGTGGTAAGTAGTATAGGATAATACTAGGACTACCGCTGTGTTTATTATTAAATATATGCGTACATTAGGATTTGATGTAACTAATGATATTTTTGCTGAAAATGCATGGTATTTTCGCAACTCTCTTGTTCGTGCTAATTATACTGATATTAAAAATGGTGTCTATGAAACTACAGAATATCTTGAAATTTTTTTACGCAATCTCTTATTACATGAGCAAAATCCACTTTATAATAGAAAGTTACATATAAAAGGAATTTTTAATGACATAGAAAAAGCGGATATTGATACACAAAAAGCGGACATTGAGATAGAAAAAACGGATATTGATACACTAAAATCTGGCATTGAGGATATGTTCACACCTAAGACTTATTCCAATATTTGCAAATTGCAAAAAGAATTGAGTTCAAAAATTGCTTTTGGACGTTCAGATGTTCAGAAAGTTTTAGGACTAAAAGCGACGAGAAGTTCTGAATTATTACGTGAGATGGTAGAGAAGGGAATTATTCAGCCTGTGTTAGGTTATGGAAAAGGAAAGTATCAATTTATCGGTAAAATGTTATAGTATGTTGGGGTCATATTAAAAAAATAAAATCACAGAATGTATATTCTGTGATTTAGTATTTGGCAGGGGTGAAAGGACTCGAACCCTCGGCACGCGGTTTTGGAGACCGCTGCTCTACCAACTGAGCTACACCCCTATATTAAATTATTTTATTTTGTAAAATAAGAGATTTGAATGTCAAAAGCATTAACAATATACCATTTAGAATTTGTGATGTCAACCCCAAATTTTAGAAATTAATTTTAGGGTAATATTTAAAACAAAATCCTTATTTATGGATTTTTTTGTTATAATATATTATATAAATTTTTAAAAGATTTATCTAAAAAAGAATTGAATTTATATTAATCCTATACTACTTTCAAATAAATTTTCTAATTATAGCATTTTATTAAGTCTATTGAGGGATAAAAACAGGTATACTATAAAGTGTATACTACAAAGGTCATACTACAAAATTATTATTTGAGAATAGTATCAAATGATAATATGATATATATGTCATTTTAATCAGCATTTGAAATTGTTTAAACTGAACATAATATAGCTATTTAAAATAAGATTAGTATTATAAATTAATCAGTATTGAGATTATTAACAAGTGGAGGTATAAATGAGTTACGCAGATGATGTTTTTAAAAAAATGTGCAATGATATACTTGATAATGGCTATAGCACAGAGGGTCAGATTGTTAGAACGAAATGGTCTGATGGTGAAGTTGCACATACTAAAAAGATATTTGGCGTTGTAAATAGATATGATTTATCGAAAGAATTTCCAATGATTACACTTAGACCAACTTTTTGGAAAAGTGCATTAAAGGAATTGCTATGGATATTTAAGGATAAATCTTGTGATGTTAATGTATTAGAAAATGAATACGGCGTAAAGTATTGGAACGCTTGGAAACGTGAAGATGGAACTATTGGCAAGGCATATGGTTATCAAGCTGGAAAAGAGCATAAATATTCAGAAGGAAATTTTGATCAAGTTGATAGGCTTATATATGATTTAAAAAATAATCCTCAGTCAAGACGAATGATTATAAATCTTTATAATCATGAGGATTTGCATGATATGTCCTTATATCCCTGTGCATTTATGACTATGTGGAATGTTACTGGCAATAAACTCAATATGACCTTAGTGCAAAGGAGTTCAGATATACTAGCTGCAAATAATATTAATCTCGTTCAGTATTCATTATTACAGCATATGATGGCACAAATTGCGGGCTTTGAAGTCGGTGAGATAATTCATATGATTAATGATGCTCATATATACGATAGACATATTCCTATGATTGCTCAAATGCTTATTAGAGAGGGTAGAAATGCTCCAATTTTGAAAATGAATAAAGAAGTTAAAAATTTCTATGATTTTACATTAGAGGATTTTGATGTTGAGGGTTATGAGCCACATGAGCAAATAACGAATATTCCGATTGCTCTTTAATATTAAATTTAGAATTATTTAAGTGATTAATTGATTATTTTGGGGGAGAATTTAATGATAAATATGATAGTGGCAATGGCTAAACATAGAGCTATTGGCAGAGATAATGAACTGCTTGTCCATCTTCCTGATGACTTAAAATGGTTTAAACAAAAAACGAGTGGACATATTGTTATTATGGGTTCTAAGACCTTTAAATCACTTCCTGGTGGGGCCTTGCCTAATAGGGATAATATAGTCCTTACAAAGTCAAATAATGTTTTTGAGGGGGTGAAAATTGCAAGTGATATCAATCAAGCGATTAAACTTGCAAATGCTATATCTGAAAAATCAGACTATAAAAAGGAGATGTTTATTATAGGCGGAGAGTCTATTTACAGTCAGTTTATTCAGTACGCTGATAGACTTTATATAACTCATATATTTGAAGAATTTGAAACTGCGGATACATTTTTCCCAGAGATTGATGATGAATGGAAAATTGTAAATATAGAGGCTAGTCGTACAAATATTGAGAATGAACATCCTCATGTATTTGTAACATATGAAAGGACACAAGGATAAGAAAATGAAAAAATTAATTTTGGATAAAAGAAAAATTAGAATATATTTTTTGGTGGGAATAGGAGCATCTTCACTTATTTTAGGATTTGCACAAGGAGCGTTAAAACTGCCTAAAACAACGGCTAGAATAATATTTTTTGTGTATGTACTAACAATGCTTGGAGTGTATTATTATGTAAATATGAAGTGGTTTAGGGCTTTTATGCATGAGATTGATTTGCTTCAACCGATTTTAACCGTCTATAAAAAACCATCAAAATATCGTCAGGAACTTACATTTTTGATGGGAGAGCCTAAGTCGGCACAACTTAAAACTGTTTATAATATGGGGATATGTGCGTCGTATTGTGTAGAAGAAAATTGGGAGATGGCAAAGGAATCTTTGTTAGCAGTCCCATATAAAAAGATATTTGGCTTGCAAAAAATTGCTTACAATGCTGATTTGGCATATGTTCATTTTCGTATGAATGAAGATGAGGAGGCATTTTCTATTATAGATAATAATAGAGCAGAATTTATAAAATGTAGCGGTATGGATAGAATTGGTGCTCTTATAATGTGTGTATTTATCATTGAGCTAATTAAAAAGAACGATAAGGAAAAAGCAAGGGAAATGTTTGTGCAGACTAAGGAAAGATGGCAACAAAAAGCTCTTGAGGATGAATACGCTTATATTGAAAATTTATTAAAATAGCAAGTTGAGGTTAGGAGAGTAATAATCCAAACCTTGAATTATATTTAATTTATATGGAGAGAGTTGATATTATGAAGTCTAAAATAATTATATTGTTAATTATGGCGATGGCATCTATGGGGAATGTTAAAGGTAGTGATATGAATGTAAATAATATTAGTACGAAAACTGATGAAAATATAGGTGCTGAGCAAGGTGTGAAAATGATAGAAAATTCAGATATTTTAGATGTAACATCTAATGTTAAAAGAAGTATTACGCAAGATGAAATTATGCAGTATAAAGCATCTGATAAAGAACAAAAGGCGTGTATGGATTTTGCCACTAAATTACTTATAAATGGATATGAAAAGGATACGAATGCTTTATTATCTCCATTGTCTGTTATCTCTGCACTTGCTATGACTGCGAATGGAGCAAAAGAAGATACACTTGCACAAATGGAAGATGTATTTGGCATGGATATGAATACTCTGAATAAATATCTTGCAAAGTATATGTTATCACTTCAAAAAATAGATTCTAAGACTTCTTTAGATATTGCTAATTCTATATGGATAAAGGATAAGGACGATGAGGGATTGGTCTTTAATGATAAATTTTTGCAGACAAATATTAATTATTATAATGCAGATATATTTAAGTCAAAGTTTGAAGAAAACACAAAAATTGCTATAAATAATTGGGTTAATAAGAATACACATGGTATGATACCTAAAATTTTAGATAAAATAAACAAGGATGACATAATGTATCTTGTAAATGCCTTAGCATTTGAATCGGAGTGGGATACGATATATACAGATGACAATGTAGGCGATGCAGAATTTACGAAAACCGATGGAAAAAAACAAATGATGAAGTTTATGTATTCTAATGAATATACATATATAAGCGACGATAATGCAAAGGGGTTTATGAAATATTATGAGGGTGCCAGACATAGCTTTATTGCACTTTTACCAAATAAAAATATAGATATAAATCAGTATGTCAAATCTTTAACAGGTGATAAAATAATCAAGATATTAAATACAAAGAGCCGTAAAAAAGTTATTTCAGCTATCCCTAAGTTTACGACAAAATGCAATATGAAAATGAATGATATGTTAATTAATATGGGTATGAATTTGGCTTTTGATAAGTCAGATGCAAATTTTCATAATATAGGTGAGTATGTAGGTGTGGATATGTTGGGATATAATTTCTATATTGGTAGGGTACTTCATAATACATTTATTGAAGTTGCAGAAAAAGGTACTAAGGCAGGAGCAGCTACTGCTGTTGCCGTTATGGAATGCACATCTGCAATAGAGGAATTTGAAAAAGTATATCTTGATAGACCATTTGTGTATATGATAATTGACAATGATTATAATATGCCTGTGTTTATTGGTGTGTTTGCAGGAAATGAGTAGAAAAATCCGAAAATCGCCTAAAAAATTAATTTTTTACTACCCCCAAAAATTAGACTAAGATTTAATTTGAAGTTTAACTTTTGGGGTTTTTTATAATTTATTTTATATCTATTTAGTTAAATTGATTGATAAAATCTACTATAGATATGCATTTATCCTTTTTAAATTCTGATTTATCAATGGAAACAATTTCATTAATTTTACTTAATTTTTGATTTATATCGTATTTGATGCTAAATTCCATTTTTGTATCAGGATCAATTATTGTAAAATTCATATTTGTATTAACAAACAAAGGTATATTCATATTATTAACGCCAAGTGTAGTTTTAATTTGAGCTTTTTCTAATATTTGATTTAAGAGCATATAAAAATTTGTAGTTTCTTGTGAGTCGTCATTTATGAATTTATTTATTTCCTCTTTTGCTTTTTCAATACGATTTTGTATTCCTGCTATTTCAGTATTCTCAGTGGTATAGTAATTTATGATTTCATTAGCAAATTCATTTAGATTTTTATCATTTATAATATCTACAAATAAATTTTTTATTATTTTTATTATGTCATCGTTATCTAAAGTAATTTCTATCGTTTTTAAAGTCTGAGAATATCCATTTTGTTCATAGAGCATATCATCGCCGTAAACTATATGCTCAGGGTTTATATTCTCAATAAACGATTTAATGCTTTTCATGTTTATATCAAGTATTATTGAGTATAACTTTGGGAGCCATTCCTTTGGAAAATCCATTTTGGATGCATTCTTAATATCATCAAGTGATACGTATAGTGGTTTACCCAAGATGGGGTATTTGATATATAATTCATCATGGTTTAATAATGTAGAAAATTCAAAAGTCATACCAGACATATTCATGGATTCATTTACTAATACTTGAAAATTATTAGGGTCGTAAATAGATTCTGAATAGCCTTTTAGAATAATATTTTCAGATAACATTGGTGAAAGATTATTTACGTCTTCTGGCATATCAAAATTTACTGTACCATCTACATCCATTCTAATGGATTGTAAATTAATGTCAGAATTAATCATCTTTGCAAGGCGGTTAGTCGCCGATAAATTGTTGATACTTTCTATTCCAAATCCTATGCAGATTGCAATCAACATAATGATTATTGCAACTATAGTTGATTTGTTTTTCATAATGTTCTCCTTGAGATTATATTAATATTTAAATTGATTAATATTGTGGAAAATAATATTAACATTATCTTGTATTTGTGTGTAGTCTTAGTTTAGTTGTTGAATTGCCAGTATTTGTTCTTCGATTATACTTGACATAGATTGAGTATTTGTGGAATTTTGTTTAGCAAAAATGGTATTTTTATCTAAAATATGATTAGTGATTAGTATATTTAAGGTCTATATTTTGTTTTTGTTGCTTATTTATTATATGACAAAACCTTATATATTGACCTAGTATATTTTCTTTATCCGATACACATATAACATCTATCTTTAAATTTATATCTGGTTGTATATTGTATTTACTCTTTTTAATGAGTGTAGCTAAATCAATACTGTGATTTGTTAAATTCTTACTTCCTGTATATATAGTATACAATTTAATATTAGGTAGTTCAATAGCCTTAGAGGAATATAAGGGTGTTATATTATTGTGCTTAGATATTTGTTTAATATACTTTTCAAGAGATTTAGCTAAATATAGTAGCATTCTAATAGCAATATTAACGCTATATGTGCTTTGAGCTTCGACCATTATAATTAGTTCGTTATCTACTACAAAACTAAGGTCATTGTAGATGTCATTTATAAAGACACTTTCTGCATTAAGTATATGCAGATTATCAGCTGATACATCAGTAGAAATATCGTTTGAATAATCATTGATAAGAGCCTTATATAACTTTAGCAGATTATTTTTATCTGAGAACAGATTTATAAATACGCTATCGTGTATATTTCTTTTAACTTTCTTTTTATGAGTATTTTTAAAATTATCAGACATACACTCTCCTTAACTTAACAACAATGCCATAATATGTAAATACAATACATCAAATTCCATATTTTGTAAAGAGAAAATTGTAATAAAAGAGATATTTGTAAATAAAAGAAAAACACAAATAGAAGGAAAACCAAAAATAAAAGGAAACCACTTTATAACATTTGACCTATTTTTGGAACATATGTATTATAATCTAATATAAAATATATTTTATTATTTTAAATTATGTGGAAAATTATTTATAATAAAGTTAGAAAATTTTATTTGAACATTTTTTATTAAATTCATTTTTCAACTAATGTTACATAGTATAGGGGATTTATTAAAATTAAAAAATATATTATTTGATAATAGTATTAATTAAAGAATTTAAAAAAATAATAACAGGAGATTATAATATGAATAATGATAAAAATTTTTGGGATAATATTGCAAATAAATACAATGCGATGTTTGCAAAATCAAAGGCATATAAAAAGATGTATGCATTGATGGAAAATAGTTTTACTGTTTTAGAAGTCGGTACTGCCAGTGGATTAGTAGCTAGGGAGATTGCAGGTAAGGTTAATCAAATTTATGCTATTGATATTTCTGATGAAATGATTGAGCAGGCAAAGAAAATAAGTCAACAAAATAATATTATTTATTCTGTTCAGGATTCTACTTCTTTGGATTTTGATGATAATATGTTTGATGTGGTTATCATTGCTAACGTGCTACATATAGTCGACAGTCCTGAAAAATGCTTATCAGAAATTAAGCGTGTGCTAAAAAATAATGGCATATTAATCGCTCCAACATTTATGTGGAAGGAAATTAATTGGATTGGAAAAATAGAAAAATTTATAATGCTAAGACGAAATTTTCCGATTTATTCTTATTGGAATACCGATGAATTTATAGATTTTTTAGCTAATAATGGATTTGCTTGCATTAGACAAGAGTGCATTAAAAATAGTTTTAATATTTGTTATGTGGAGTGTGAGTCTAAGTAATTTGAAGTATATAGATAGAATTTTTTATACAGTCATTTGAGGGATATTTAAACTGGTGTAACTCAATAAATATTTTATTTAAAATAGTATTAGACAATACTATTGTGTTATAAATGAATCAAGTATTATTTCAATATGCGTTCTTTCATTTGCCTTATTAATAGCATCTGTAAGCATGGGAATATGGTCAGTTATAATACCGTCGACATTTGATTTAATAAATTTGTCGATGGATTTTGGAGTATTAACAGTCCATACTATCGCTTTTTTACCGATAGAGTGGATTTTGTCTACTTTACTTTGAGATGCTTCCCGTTCTTCCATAATGAGATAATCTCCATTTAAATCTGCTAAATCACCGATGGAAAAGAAATATAAAAAGCCAGTTTTTATTTCAGGATAATTATCATGAGTGTATTTTATAATATCGTAATCAAGAGATAAAATAACACATTCATTGAGCATATTTTTATCTCTTATCATTTTGATGACATCGTCAACCATTTTGGTATCTGCACTTTTTTCTTTTAACTCGACAAACACCCCTATTTTCCCTTTGCAAAAATCGAGGATTTCTTCAAGTGTTGGCACGGGTTGAGCAGATGAATTCGGGCTAAATTCATTTGTTACTTTGAGATTTTTTATCTCTGAAAGCGTCATTTCCATTGGAGTTTTATTAATGCCAGCTACTCTTTTAAAAGTTGCATCGTGATTTATTATATATGAACCGTCTTTAGTTCTTTGCACATCTATTTCAGTCCAACTAGCACCAGCATTTATAGCATTTTTTATGCCTTGTATTGTATTTTCTGCACCTAAATCTCCACCGCCTCGATGAGCGATAAGTTCCATATCTATTTTAGTATTAAAAAATTCAGAAAATTGCTTTTCCATAATTATTGCAAGACCAAAATTTAAACTAACTATGATTATAAATAATGTTATGATTTCAATTTTTGTTTTAATTTTTATTTTTGTATAAAGCTTTTGAGATTTTAATTCATAAGTGTTTGGAACTAGATTTATTTTAACTATATGACCTTCCATTTTATTATATTTATAATATAGATTTGTTACTATGGATATAGATATTGGAATCATTATAAATGTGAAAAATGCAAATATTTCTAAAAGAGATAAAAACATAACTATAATTTCGATATTATTTCCAACAAATATTTCGCTAAATGCCATATTTATACTTAATATAGCGACCATTATAATAGTTCCAATTAGTAAAAATATAAGTGAAATTTTAATAATTGTAATAAAATAATCTATTATAAATTTTTTCCAGTATTTTTGCATAAGTTTTCTTGAACTTTTAAATGAATCAAGTATTTTTTTATTGTCAAGTATTATAAAATGCACTGAAAAAATATATATTGCTCCTATTAAGAATAATACTATTAGTGCGGTGTAATATGAATATTTATAAATGGGATTATTAAATATAACAGATGTTATAAAATTGGGGATTTTAAAATTTTTAAGTGGTCCCATTTTAATTCCCATGCCTACAATTGGAAATATTATTGCAGTGTATAAGACGAGTATTATCCCAAGTGGAGAAAAGAAATATTTAATGGATTTAATTGCTTGATTAAGTACATTTTTAATTTTTATATTTAGTTTACCTTCTCTTATTAGAGAGCTTAATATAATAAATGTATTTATATCAATACCCAGTATAAAAATGAGTAAGACAATGCCCAATAAAATTACCGGTATTCCATAGATGCTTAGAATAAAATCCTTATAATTACTACTGGTTAAATTGGTTATTCCACTCATATTAATAAGTAATTTGCTTATCCAATTAAATGAGGGCAAGAGAACAAGAGCAAGCAGAGATTTAGTGATAATCTGATACTTGGTGTAAATCCATAATATTCTGGCATTAAATGACCATTTGTTTATTTTAGTATTTGATTTCATATTTCCTCGTCTGTGTCATATACAAATTTTATTTTAAATAATTTTATTAATGTTTATTTTAGACAATTTTCGTAAAATTTCAATGTTTCTATATAACGACTTTAGTATCCACTTTATTAATAACATCGTCTATAACAATTTAAAATGTAGAGAAATTTTTCACAATCTATCTTTAAAGTTCCATATTTGATGTTTAGATAATGAACTTCCCATTTTTGCAGTAATTATAGCATTTAAACTCTATATATACAATAAATTTTGAAAATGTCTTAGTTACAATTTTAAATATAAATTTAATTCGTTCTTATAACTTAATTAAAGATAAACTGACAAATATTTGCCATAAAATAATTGAAAAAACAAATTTATCATTTAATGAAGTGATGGTTTATTATTTTTTAGAGAGTATTTTAGAAAAGTTATCTAGCAGTATTTATGAAGATAATTTTATTTTCAAAGGTGGATTTATATTATCGAATATTGTAGTATTAGATACTAGGAGTACAGTGTATATTTTTTTATTAGAAATAATGAATTATCTAAGGATAATATAATAGATATTTTAAATGATGTGTTAATAAATTCTAGCAGTAAAAATATATACTATGCTTGCAGAAAAAGTGCAAACGTTTTGGACAAGAGGTGAAAATTTTGTACTATAAGCTAGATGTTGGGTGTGGTTTTTTGGATTGCACTTTTATTTTTCTTGTAAAATAGTTTGTTAAAATAGACTAATATACTATTAAAAACCTTAAATTATTTTATAATAAGAAGGAATGACATTGAATAATAATGGAAAAGAATGGCGGTTTAACATATCCTAAAATCGTTGATTTTTCCTGTGGTGCTGGTCATTTTTTAACGCTATATAACACAATGATATGATATTAAAGAATATTATTACGATAATTAATCACAATAATTAATTTATAACAATTACTTTAATTTTAAAAATGCATTTTATATTTTTCAAATTTTTTATATAAGAGAGGAATGGTCATATTTATGACAAGTAGAGATTTCTATAAAACTTTTATAAAGATTGGACTTCCAATAACTCTAAGTCAGATGTTGATGTCGTCATTAAATTTTATTGATACGCTTATGATTGGAACTGTTGGAGAAGCCGCATTAGCAGCAGTTGGGGTATCAAGTAGAGTGTACTTCATATTTACTGTATGTCTTTTTGGAATATATAGTGCTGGAGGAATTTTTACATCGCAGTATTGGGGTGCCAAAAATTTAAAAGCACTACATCAAACTATGGGTATAATGATAATGATGGGAATGGGTTTAGCAACTATTATTTTATTGATTACACTTATTTTTCCAGTTCAGATAATGGGATTGTTTTCAAGAGATGTTGTCGTTATAAAATATGGAGTTGATTATTTAAGAATTGTTGCACCTACATTTATTTTATTTACCATATCGTATTTATATGCATATGTTAGTCGTTCTATTCATATGACGCAGTATCCGCTATACATTAGCATGGCATCGGTATCCTTAAATACATTTTTAAATTATATTTTAATAAATGGATATATGGGAATGCCAAAACTTGGTGTCAAAGGTGCTGCCATAGCGACATTGACATCTCGTATGGTTGAGTTTGTATTATTTTTAATTTTGCTTGCAGTTATAAAAAATCATCCACTTAGAACTAAAGTTGGTGAATTATTTAGTTTTACTAAAGTTCAATTAGTGAAGTTTGTGCAAAAGGGAACGGCGGTATTTTTAAATGAAAGTAGCTGGGTAGTCGGGCAGGCTATTTTATATATTGCATACGGGATACTAGGAACACAGGCGTTGTCAAGTGTTCAAATATCAATTACACTTGCAGATATTTTTGTTTCATTATTTACGGGGATAAGCACTGCGTGCAGTGTTATGGTGGGCAATGCCTTAGGTAGAAATGAATTTGATATTGCTGGGAATATTGCAAAGAAATTTATTAAAATAGCAATTTTCACTTCTCTGATTGTAGCGGTTATTATGAGCATATTAGCATTTTTTATACCTATAATTTATACTAATTTTAGCTCACAAACTATTCATATGGCAGTTATTACAACTCTTGTTATCGCAATATATCAAATACCTAAGATGTATAATTATGTAGTGGTTATTGGCATACTTAGAAGTGGTGGAGACACTCTGTTTTGTATGCTAGTTGACTTACTTGGAGTGTGGATTATAGGAATACCACTGGCGTTTTTTGCTGCCATTATACTAGAAGTTCCAATATATATAGTAACTGTATTTGCATATTCTGAGGCAATTGTAAAGGCTATTTTATATTCAGTTAGAGTGCGGGGCGGTAAATGGCTTCAAAATTTGGTGTTGGAATAGAAATATAAAATATGTATGTTTGCCAATGATGTGAGAGTAAAAATTTAAAAATACAAAATAATAGTTGTAAATTTTTATATCATAAATTGTGAAATTTATATGTGTTTAAGTTGTATTTAATTGAAATATTATATTTATTTTAATTGATAATAACATTCATTAGTTGGATTTAGGGTATGTGAAGTGAAAAATTATTTATCAAAACATTGTAAATACTATGATACAATATCAATGTGATTACAATAGATACATTGATTAAAAGTATTTAAATAGGAGGTGTAATATGAATAAAAAGATAACAAATTTAGCATCAATATTACTTATTTTAGTTATGATTATGACAAATACATTTGTGTTTGCTGATGGAGCTATAAATCATTATCCGTGGTATAAATTGGCTACAAATAAGGAAGAATACGGAAAAATATTAAAAGAGGCAAATAGTTTATTCCCAGTTGGTAGTTATTATAAAAAACAGCAGGGTGATGAATTTATGAGCGATAAAATCGAACAGGGTAATTTAATAATTCATAAGCAATTGATTGAATCAGATGAAAAATATATTGAACAAAAACGCAAATTTGGATACAAGGTTTCTGATGTATCGGATATTCCAAATATTTATATGATACTTATTCAGGGTCATGGATATAAAGTGCCATTTGCTCCGATTATAAATTATAAAAAAACTGGTAAAACAACGGTCGGGAAGGTTTTATATTTTAAAGATGGAGCGATTGCATTTGTAAAAGTCGATCAATCAAAACGTCAAGGTGGAGCTATGGAGCTATGGCGAGCGGTTGAAAAAATAAAGACTGATGAAAGTGGTAAGAGCGATTGTACGAGATATTTATTGCTTGATAGTTCTAGCAATGAATTTAGAAGAACTGCATTTATTTGTGAAAATTTAAACAATTCTAGTGCGATATATAGCAATATATATGATAATGCGAAAAATTTAATAGGCGATGTGGCTAAATTTTCGATAGGAATTTTATCTAAGGATTCAAAAGGAAAAAAATACGGGGTTGTTAAATTTAAATTGAAAATGTTTCCGTTTTATTTATCGGATGATAATAAGTCGTTTATAGATGTAGATGATAAACACTGGGCAAAATATTCAATTGATAGATGTAGAGAAAATGGCTTAATAAGTGGTGTAGGTGATAATAAATTTAACCCAGATGCCCCACTAAGTAGAGCAGCAGTGATTCAAGTTTTATATAATATGTGGCAAAAAGGCGATAATAAATTAGCAACTATGAAAAGTCCTAGCAATATAAATTTTGCTAAAGATGTAAAGGATGACGACTGGTACAAAAATGCAGTTAATTGGGCTTGTGCTAATGAAATTATAACTTTGGATGCAAATGGCAATTTTAATCCTAATGACATTGCTAAAAGGGGTTTTACTTGCAAATCTATCTATAATATGTCAAAAAATTTAGATGTTGGATTGCCAGATTGGAAGCCAGCTAAAAAATTTAGTGATATAGATAATAGCGATAAAATTCTTGATAATGCCGTGCAAAAATTACAAAGAGCAGAAATAATTGGTGGTTATTCAGATGGATATTTTCATCCGAATGATAATCTTACCAGAGCGCAGATGGCAATAATACTAGATAAGTTATCATATGCTAAATCTCAGGTTGAAATTGGGTATTATGAACCTCAAAAATAAAATTATTTAAGACAAGGGGGATTATGATATTTTATATCATATGAATACAAAATGAAAATCAATTACAAAATTATTATTATAATGCTTGTATGTTCTGTTATGTTGTTGGCTTGTGCAGATGATGGTTCTAAAGCTAGTAAAACTGAGTCATCTAATGACGTAAATCAGAGCGAAAATGTAAGCGATGAAAAAACACAAAATGAATCTCAGTCAAATTCTGATGTAGATAAAACATCTAGTGGAACATCTAAATTAGATGAAAAAGTTAAAATTAAAGTCAACTTTCTATTTGGGGGATTTGGCGTTGGAGATGTTAATAAGCAGGAACTTATAGACTATATTAATAATTCTTCAAATCACGATTTTATATATGAATATGCAAAGGAAAGTATTGATATTGTAGTTGATGAAACCGAAGATTATATGACTAATTATTACAATAGAGATACGGGAGTGCCTAATTCGATAAATTATTTTCCAACATATGATGGATTTGAAGATGCATTAAAAAACACTAGTTTTCATATACAAGAAAATGATGGTGAAGAAACTACATATACGCTTACAAGTGAGAAATCGGATAAAAAGGTCATAATTAGCGATTTAGAATTGACTGGAAGATATATAGTAGGTAAGGAAATAGGAAATTATTATAATACAGTATATGATGAAGAGTTAAATAAAATATTTGATGATAGAATTTTGACATTTGAGCATTTAGGGGATGATTATTATCAGCTTTCTGATATTTTGTCTTTAATGGATTTGGGAAGTGAGCCTGATGATAGTTTTATGCTAGAAAATCGATATATAAATGATTTTACCATTAGTGCAATTTATAATCCTAATTTGTCTATAACTGAACATAGATACTTTATTACAAGATATTTAGGCAATGATATTTTTTATGTAAGTGATATAAATGGTCCATTTTTTATGAATATGAGAACTCAAAAAAAGATGTATGAGTTTGTAAATAAAGACTTCATAATAAATGAATTTGCGGTTTATGATGGACTTATAATTGGCGATGCACAAGATGAAAGTCAAATTTATATAACGGATAAAAATTATATGCTTATGCAGCAATATTATGAATTTGATAATTGTAAAATTAGGACTGGTATTGCATCTGATGGGGTAAGAATTAATTCATATCCCGTGTTTGAAATGGAAGATAAAAAGGTTGAAAAGCGTATAAATGAAAGAATACTTTTAGAATTTTTTGGTGAAAATGGAATTGATTCTTTGGAGGCGGATTATAATGAAACTAAACTTTATCTTATCAGCGTTGAAGACTCTGATTTTGAGATTATGAAAAATGGTGCATATGTAACGGTTTCAGAGGGCGATTATGCTGATTTTTTTGGAGCTCATCCGCTTTATTCTACCAGTTATCACGTGTTTGATATATCAACTGGAGATTATGTTAATTTAAGTTCATTATTTAAAGATGTACAGTCAGCACAAGAGGCTATTCTTTCTAATATAGTTGAACTAGCTAGGAAAGATTATGAAGATGAAATTCAGCTAATTTATCCTGATATAATAGATGATTTAGAATTTAGTGATGACATTCTAAATACTGCAAAAGAAATATTTTTAATTGATGGTTTAGATGGTGCAAATTATAGTTTCAATAATGAGGGATTAGAAATAATGTATAATCCATATGAAATTGCTCCATATGCTTTTGGAAATTTTTATTATACAATCCCATATGATAAGTTAAAGCCTTATTTTAAATTTGATGTAATTGATAAGTTAGGTATATAAGTATTATGGAAAAATTTTTTACAATTTATCATAATAAAATACCTGAGTTTTTGCTTGAATTTGCGAATGTATCTCAAATGCTTAGATTAAAAAATATCGGCATGAATTGTGGTTGTGAATACACCAGTTTTAAAAAGTTTGATAATATAAAAAAATATTCCAGATATGAGCATAGTGTAAATGTTGCACTTATAATTTGGCATTTTACAAATGATATAAAACAAGCTGTGTCAGGACTTTTGCACGACATTGCAACTCCTGTATTTGCACATACTATAGATTTTTTAAATGGAGATTATGAAAAGCAAAGTTCTACGGAAGAAAGAACTAGGGAAATAATTGCAAATTCTGACGAAATTGTGAAACTGCTAACAAAGTATAAATTAAGTGTGGATGATGTTTGCGATTATCATATTTATCCAATCGCGGACAATGATGCACCTAAATTATCTGCTGATAGATTGGAGTATTCGCTCGGCAATATGGTTAACTATGGATTTTGTTCATTTGAAGATGCTAGATCCTTTTATGCTGATATAATAGTTGGGATAAATGAATGTGGTGAGAGCGAATTAATATTTAACACTGTGGATTTAGCGGTTGAATTTACCCTAAATGTCTTAAAAAATTCAAGGCTTTATATATCTGATGAAGACAGGTTTTCCATGCAGAAGTTGGCGGATATTGTTAAATTTGCAATTGATAAAAATATAATTGTTAAAGAAGATTTATACACGACAGAAAGCTATGTAATAGATAAGTTAATGGAAGATAAAATTACTAAAAAATTATGGGAAAGATATTCTAATTTTTCAAATATTGGGGTTAGCAGAGATAATACTATTGATAATAATAAATATACATTAGATATAAATTTCAAAAAAGATATTGATGAAGGCATCTGTGAATGCAACCATGAAAATAGCGATAGAGAGTTACTAAATATTTTATACTCTCCTATAAATGTAGGTGCTAAAAAAAGATATATTGACCCATTTGTCAAAGATTATGGTAGGGTTAATGAGATTTCTAAAAAAGCGTATAATGAAATAAATCATATTTTAGATTTGGATTTTAATGTGTGGATTTATGAGAAATAGATAGAATTTTTTATTTTGTCTATTGAGAATTGTTTAAACTGGTATCATTTAATAATAATTATCATTTGATGATAGCATTATAAAATAAATTATAAAAATTCTACTTTTTGTTAGTATTTTGAGAATTTATGTATTTGAGAGGAGTTAGTATGTCATATAATACTATAAATCCATTTATATTATCGTGTACTTCCTGTGGTGCAAGTATGCATTTTGATATTATTAAGCAAAATTATGCTTGTGAGTATTGTGGCAATACCGAATTTGTAGATACAAAAAAAGAAATAGTTAAAAAGTGGGCAGAAAAAACTAATAAAAATCTTCAAGCAAATACAAAAGGTCTTAAAAAATATGAATGCGGTAATTGCGGTGCAGAGGTCAAGACTTTAGAGGATTCGCAGACTTTGAAATGCTTTAGTTGTGGAAGTTCTATGTTTTTATCCGATTTTGCAAATACCGATGACTATCCCGTGGCGATTATACCATTCCAATTGACTCTCGATGAAGCAAAAGATTTACTTAAAAAGGAATTAAATTTTTCGTTAAAGAAATTAAGTAAGAAACAAAAAGAAAAAATATTAAATAGACTCTCTCTACTTAGAGAAGTTTATTTACCATTTCAACTTTTCACTGGTCCTGTTAATGCAAAGGTTCATCGATATGGTAAGTATAATGAAAGGGAGTTTAATTTAAAGAGTTATATTAATCAAAAGGTCGTTATAGCTTGTGAAAATGTCGACAATGATTTAATTGAACAAATTGAGCCATATAATATGGACGCACTTAAACCATTTGATTTTGCATATATTGCGGGGCATCAGGCAAAGACTCAGGATATTAATTATGCAAATTTAGAGCGAGATTTTAGATATGAATTACAAGATGATATGAATAATGCTCTATCAAAAAAACTTGGTACAGAGCATTTAGATATAGATGTAAGCGTCCATGATGAAAGCTCAATGCCCGTTTTACTGCCTATATTTACTTTAAAGACAAAAGAAATCTCTCTTAGCATAAATGGACAAACCGGTAAAATTGCAATCAAGGACTTGAAGGAGAGAGTATCGCATGAATGGGTTGCAATGCCTATTATATATACTGCATTTGTGTCCGCTTTAGCATTTTTGTTATCTAAGGATATAGAGATTTTAGTTATGAGTGCTATTGTATTTGGATTGTTTATATTTGCAGTTTATTCAGATGCAAATAGAAGAATAATATACAATAAATTTTTATCTTCCAAACAGACTTATTCAAGAGAGGGCAGAAAACTTGCACAGATAGGATTTGAGGCAGAGCCTACATTTGCAAAACCAGTTTTTTATGAAAAAATAAAGGGAGAATCTAAGCCAGTTGATGTTTTATTTTATCCTTTAAGGCTAGAGATTTTGCTTGTAGTTATAACCTTAGTTTTTGTGTTTTTGCCAGAGGTTATATATTTGATTACTTCGCCAATATTTATGAATAGTCAAAATATGGATTTTAACACCATTGTAAATGGGCTTATACTAGGTTGGGTTTATACAGCGGTTTGGAAATGTATTTCTGTACCAATTAGCATTATTTTGTATTTTACATTTGGTAAGCAAGGCTTATATGACAGAGTTTATATTAGACCATATGGAAGTAAGCAAAGATATAAGTATGTAAAAGGTTCATTTCCAATACTAAAAAATATTGGGGTGGGAGTATATATACTTTGGATTGCAAGTAAAGTTGCAGCATTTTTTATAGCGTTTGTACTAATCATATCTACGTCGCTTATTTATACTGAAGGAGCTTTTCAATTTGCTAAAAAAGGCTATGCGGCATATGATCCTGAAACAGAATATGTTGATAGGCTTGATGAGGTATTTGAAAAGACAAAGTATGCGTTAGAGTTAGATGATAGCTATAAAATTAGCAACTTTACCATTAATGATTATGATGCTGATGAAAATAAAGATGCTATTGCTTTTATTAGTAAAGATGATGTTTTTACTCACGCATTTTTCTTTGATTTAGATGATGAAGATAATTATATAAAGGATAGTTTGGTATTTGAAGATGATATAGCTAAAAAACTTGAATTGGTAGATATTAAGGGATGGGATTCTAAAGCTTTATATGTTAAATACAAGATAAATGATGATTGTCAAGGATTGGCATTATATAAAATAGAAAATGGAAAATTTGAAAAAATTATTAATGTCGTGCCGAAAGTTAATGGAGAAGTTACAAAATTAGGATATAGTTCAGAAAGCAGTTCATCAGGATATGATGTTATAAATAGCGAAAAGTATAGTTATTATGTTTTTTTCTATAATATTATTAGCACATTTGAAATAAATGAACAGGGCGTTGATTTATTAAAATCTGAACTTGTAATTCCTGAGGATAAAAAAGTTCCTGTAACACCAGAAGAAGTGGTGCAAAGATATATTGAATTATCTATTTTAAAAGATGATTATAGGTGGAATGGACAATTAATCAATATTGAGGGGCTTGATGAAAGTTTAGGATTTGTAACTACTTTGGATTTTGATGAAAATTATATTTGGGATGGTTATTTGGTTGAAAGTATTACACTTGGCGAAGAACCCGTGGTTAAATTTGAGTCGCAGATATATGAAGATAGGGCGATAGTAACTTCTAAAATAGTAGGTAAGTATGAAGATAATGCAGTATCTACTGCGGGTGATGGAAAACTTATCAACTATGAATTGAAAAAAATAGACGGAAAGTGGAAAATAATAGGACAAAGTGCAGTTGATGGAACTTGGGAAGGTAAGCCTGTAAATTAGTAAGGTTGTTATGTATAAAATTAGTCCAGCGTATTTTAGCGATATCGATTTAATAAATGAATATAAAGATTTGTATTGCCTTGTTTTATGGGTTAATTGTGCTACGAATAAATTCAAAGGAAATAATTGTAAAAAGTTAGTTACGAGTTTAGGGAGTTGTCTATCTTGTCCTAAATTGCCAAATGATTATAGTTTTGGTGGCATCAAATTTCACAAAGAGGAACTATTATTCTTTGACTATGCTATAAAAAATATATATGCCGAAATTCAATTTAGAAATATAGATTATAATGACGAGTTTTCGTATAGAATATGTAATATAAATGATATTGAACAAGAATTAAAAGATAATTTTTATAAAGTTGATAAGCTAAATATTGAAATGATTTGGGACAAATATATAAAATTTTATAATTTAAAGCCATCAGAGCAATTTAAGAATCTTAAAAATAAATATAAAACCATTAATTATGGTGATATAAAATATGAATTTGATAATGTAAATGATGAAAATAGCTTAAATATAATTTATGAGAAAAATCTAAAAATAAATAGCGATTATTTCTATAATAGCGATAAAATTTTGAGCGATTATAAATTTTCTGATAAAAAAATTGCTAGAATAACAGTTCCCGATAATTCTAAGGAGCTTTGGCAACATCATAAATATTCAATAATGGCTAGAGATGTCAATTTATACAAGAGTATTGGAAGGGAAGTTGCAGTAAATAATTCAAGTGAATATTTTGATGAGCTTTGTTTAATATTGACAAGTCAACTTACTTATAATCCTAAAAATTCTGGGATATTAAATTCATTACAACATATGTGGGGTTATATTTCAGAATTTTCTAATGTTTCAAAATCACAGGTAGATTTACTCTCGTTAAAGGAATTGTTTTTAGAAATTCAGCGATGTGTAAAATATTCTAAACAGGAATATCTATATAATCAAATTGCAATTAGTGAACTTGGAACGTGGATAAGGAAATCATCAGTTATGGAGTAGTATTTTATCCAGCCACTTTCAGTCTTAGTCTTATATAAATTGCTATTCTTCACTAGATATTCTCATTTGATAATAGTATATTTGCGAGTAACTATAAAGATTATCACTATTTATAATATAAAAATAGCTATTTTCTATAATTTGTATGGATTAAAATAAATAAAAAGGGTAAAATTGTTTTATTAATTGATAATTGATGAGAATAGATTTGCTATAAAGTGATGAAATTCAACTCATACTGTATATAGTCGCAGTAAGCGACATGAAAGGAGTTATACATGAATTTTTTAAGTAAAAAAGTGGTTTTAGGGTTTTTAGGTGGTATTTTAGCAGGTGAGGTATTAAAAACTAAGTCAGCTAGAGAACTTGCGGTTAAAGGTGTTGCTGGTAGCATGAAAATGACTCGTAAAGTTCAAGCATCTGTTCAAAGTATAAAAGAAGATGCCGAGGATTTATGTGCAGAAGATGCTGAATTAGTAAATGAGTAGAGTATATGAAATATAAAGTTGTTTACGATAAAAAGGGTAGACTTAGAGTTAGATTTGGAACATATGCATTTAATAAATATGAATCGCTTGGTTTAAAAGAATATTTTATGAATCTTGATTATGTAAAATATGCAGAATTTCATCCCTCAAATGGTTCTATGTTATTTCAGTATATTCCCAAAAATAAACCCGATATAATGAAGGAAATTTCTCTTTTAAATAGGGAAGTTTTTAAACAAAGAGCATATCCAGTTAATCATGAACTTGAAAAGTTAAATGCAAAAACAAGACGTAAAATTGTTACAATGCTTGTTAAAAAAAGAGTGTATAAATATTTATTTTCACCGAGTGTACTGAAAATATTATCTTTATATCGAGCTGTTTCGTTCATATATGAAGGAATAAAGGATTTATCAGATGGTCATTTGACTGTAAATGTTCTTGATGCTACTTCTATTTCTGTATCAATGGCAACAGGACATTATAAGACGGCTGGAAATGTTATGTTTTTGCTTCGTCTTTCAGCTCTTTTAGAAGAACATACTATAAATTCAGCAAAGTTAGAATTGGCAAAATCTTTATCTATGAATGTAGATTATGTTTGGGTTAAAGATGGAGATACTGAAATTAAAAAAACTATGTCTGAATTAAATCATGGAGAAATAGTCATAGTGAGAACTGGTACTATGATTCCTGTTGATGGAGTTGTTGCATCAGGTAGTGCAATGGTTAATGAAGCTAGTATGACGGGTGAATCTCGTGCGGTAAGAAAATATGAAGGTGTTACCTGCTATGCTGGCACCGTTATAGAAAATGGGGAACTTCATATTGAAGTAACCGCACTTGAAAATGATACTCGCATTCATAAAATACTCGATATGATAGATGCTTCTCAAGCGATGAAAGCTGAAGTGCAGAAAAATGCACAGATGTATGCAAATAAGTTGGTACCATTTAGTTTGATAACATTTATTGGAACATATCTTTTAACTAGAAATCTTCAACGTGCAATATCTGTTCTTATGGTAGATTATTCTTGTGCAATTAAATTATTTACTCCAATATCGATTATATCCGCCATGAGGGAAGCTGTTGAGCGTGGTATTGCGGTAAAAAGTGGAAAATTTTTAGAGGAATGGTCTAAGGTAGATACTATTTTATTTGATAAAACAGGTACTTTAACTAAGGCTATACCTAAATTAACCAAGATTATACCAATCGGAGATAGGACAGAAAATGAGGTTCTTAAAATAGCAGCGTGTTTGGAAGAGCATTTTCCACATTCTGTTGCTAGAGCGGTGGTTGAAGAAGCCGATAATCGTGGAATTATTCATGAAGAAGAACACGCAGAGGTAAATTATATAGTTGGGCATGGGATTTCATCTACTTTATATGGCAAACAAGTACTTATAGGTAGTAGGCATTTTGTTGAAGATGATGAAAAAATCATGTTTTCTGATGAGCTAAATCAAATTATTGTAGATAATTGCGAGGGATATTCTATACTTTATTTAGCATTAGCTGGAGAGGTTATTGCGTTGTTTTGTATTGAGGATCCACCTCGTATGGAAGCTAAATATGTCGTTGATAAGTTAAAAAAACTGGGTATTGAAAATGTTTATATGTTAACAGGAGATGGAGAGTCTGCGGCTAAATTAGTTGCCGAAAAATTAAATATAGATAATTATAAATCAGAAATTCTCCCAGATGAGAAATATGAAGTTGTTAAATTGTTAAAGGAAAAAGGTCATAGGCTTGTAATGGTTGGTGATGGCATAAATGATTCTCCTGCACTTAGTGCGGCAAATGTTTCAGTAGCTATGAAAGATGCCTCAGATATAGCTAGAGAAGTTGCGGATATAACTTTATTATCTAGCGATTTAAGGGATTTAATATATATTAGAACTCTCTCTAATAGGCTGATGGAACGAATTTATAAGGTGTATGGATATATTATCGCCTATAATTCTTCGCTTATAATAGGTGGAGTTATTGGAGCATTATCGCCTGACGTTTCAGCTATGATGCATAATTTGGCTACTTTGGTGGTTGCCGTTTACGGTACTAGACCTGTTATGAAAAAGCAGGATTTATTACTGGATGATATAGATTAAAGTTACTGATAAACAAATCTCTTATCCTGAGTAAATAAAAGGATAAGGGGTTTGTTTTTAAATTATTCTCAAATAATAATAAAAGATTACATTTTTATCCAGTCATTTGAGGAATATTTAAACTGGTATAACTCAACGAACATTCTTATTTGAGATTAGTATTAGTTATATAGTCAATTGAGAAATATCTAATAATATTCTCAATTTAAAAATTCCCATTAATGTTCAGTTTAAATAAGTCCATATACTAGATAAAAGAATTTTATTTGCTTAAACTGAACATTCATTAGATAGTTATTTTTATTTGAGATAACTATAAACTGCTATATTTCAATGATGTTTATATTTTATACTATGTATAATTATGCGATGATGTATATAAAAATATTCCTTTTAACTTCAAATTTTTAATGCATTCATATAAATATGATTTGTTGTGTTCAGGATATATGGGTGTATTTTTTTTTATTTTATCTAGTGAAATGTAGGCTAAACAAGATTTTCCACGATAAAGAGGATTTATCCATAATTCATTTGGGAAGTATCCTCTATTATACATTTCGTCTATTATGAGCATATGATATTGATATAGTTTGTATGGTGAGTAATTAAATACATAATTTACAGTTGAATGTTTTTTACCCCAGCCATTTCCACGTAATGCACAACATTCTCTATGTTGCCCTAAAAGTTGCTGACGAGGCAAAATTGGTATTAGTTTTTCATGCCATAATCTCATATTTTCTCCTTGTAAAATTTGTATAATTCAGTATATACTAAGTAAACGCATCAAAAATATTATATAATAAAATGGTACTAAGAGAGAAATATATATGATATGGTTTGTGATAATGTTAGAACAGAGGATCAAATATGAGCGACAAAAGAATTGACATACTTAAAAATATGGATACTGGAAAGGCTATAACTAAACTTGCCATACCCGCAATAGTTGGGTTTATGGTGATGGCAATATATAATGTTGCAGATACTTTATTTGTATCATGGTGGAATCCGAAAGGTGCAGGGGCGGTACAAATTATATTTCCTGTGATGATGATTGCTTCTGCGATTGGGCTTATGTTTGGCATAGGCGGTGGCAGTTATATTTCAAGACTGCTTGGGCAAAATAATTTAAAAAAAGCTAATAGTGTTGTAAGTACAAATATATTTACCGCAATTATAATTGGTATAATTTATGTTGTGGTTTGCATTTTTTCACTTGAAAATATAGTGAAAATGTTTGGTGCAAATGGCGATATGATAGAGCTTTCGGTAAATTATGGATTTTTTATAATTATAGGCTCATTTTTTGTAATACAAAGTATGATATTAAATAATGCACTTAGAGCTGAAGGCAGTGCTAAATATTCTATGATAGGCATGGGATTTGGTTCGTTGCTAAATATTGCTATAGACCCTGTATTTATATTTGTATTTAAAATGGGGCTTAATGGTGCTGCACTTGCTACAATGCTTTCTCAGGCTATATCTTGCTTGATTTTATATCAATTTTATTTTAGAAAAAAGACTATTATTAAAATACATTTAAAATATTTTGAATTTGATTTAGGAATATATAGAGAAGTTTTAAAAATTGGGCTTCCCACATTTTTTAGGCAGATTTTATTTAGTATTTCTATGGGATTGTTAAATAAATCTGCTAGTTTAGTGGGGGGCGATTATCTGTTATCTGCATTTGGAATTGCCTTTAAATTTACATCCATTGGTGGATTTTTTATATTTGGAATGGGACAGGGATTACAACCCGTTGTAGGTTATAATTATGGTGCTAAAAATATAAAAAGGGTTCTATCCGCTCAAAGACACGGAATGATAAGAACTTTTGCCATTACTTTGATTTGGACTAGTTTATTTATTTTATTTGCAAAACAGATTATGTTTGTATTTACATCTGAGGCACAAGTCATAAAATATGGAGTGCCGTTTATAATTGCTTTGTCGGTGGCGTTGATATTTATGGCTATTTCAAATACGATTGCCGTCGTTTTTCAGGCGATTGGAAATGGTAGAATATCAATGTTGCTCTCAATTCTTAGACAGGGGGTATTCTTAATTCCATCTATTATAATTCTTCCAAGATTACTGGGTTATTGGGGAGTAATATTATCTCAATTGTCAGCGGATATATTGACAGTTGCGATTTCTTTAGTTATTTATATACCGTTTTTAAAAAGGGAAAAAAGGATATTATTATCTGATGTTAATAACAAATTAATTTAATATTATTTGATAATAGCATAAATAGGTAAATCCGAATGTAAATTAGCATAAATATCATATAATAAATAGAGGATTTTATGAAAATTATTTTATCACCAGCAAAGACTTTAAATTTAGATAATCCAGTGCAAAAGGACTGGGTAATTAATGATAAAACCAAAACTATTGTCAAATTATTAACTAATATATTAAATGATAAAGATGTGGATATAAATGATAGTAAAATCTCTGGTAAATCTACTATTAAAGATACATCAGGAAGAGAAAAATTGAAAAAATTATTAAAGATTTCAGATAAATTAGTTGATGAAAATATTGATTACATTAATGGGTTTAGTAAAAATATAACGTATATTGCACTTGAAATGTATAATGGTATGGCGTATAAAACTCTTGATGTAAATAGTTTATCAGCTGTGCAAAGAAATTACTTATATGAAAATTTACTTATTTTATCAGCGTTATATGGTGTGCTAAAATCTGATGAGCATATAAAACCTTATAGACTTGATTTCAATTTATCATTTAAAGTGAATGGGCAGTCTTTAAAAAGATTTTGGAAACCATTTTATAATTCATATATAAAAAAAGGAGAAACTATAATTAATTTAGCGAGTAATGAATTTGCGGATTTATTTGATAAATTAGAATATGAATGGTATGATTTTGATTTTTTTGAAATTGGGTCTGATGAAAATGAAAAACTTCTAAAGAAAAAACATTCTACAATTTCTAAAAAGGGTAGGGGGCGACTATTAAGGGAAATGGCGATAGCAAATGTTCAAAATGTTGATGATATAAGATGTCTACCCAGTTATGGTAAGTATTTTGAAATAATTAAACAGGTAGGTCGGCATCTGTAATAATTTGTTTGATTTCTTCAACGCTCATGTGAGTACATATAGATATTGTTTTAATATCTATATTATTTTTCAGCATATTTTTGGCTATTTCAATTTTGCCTTCAATTTTACCTTCTGTTCTACCACGTTTCTCGCCAATTGAAATACCTTCTGTTCTACCAACAGCAACCCCACGATCAAATTCAACTTCTAACCAATCTTCAAAAGTAACAGAATGTGCCATCATATCAATCACCTCACTCTTGTGCTTAGATAGATAATCTCTCAATATATTA
>PDWI01002627.1_pt1 | contig 26975 bp, 28 predicted proteins | sample 1430891 | NCBI WGS metagenome assembly PDWI01 (sample SAMN01162508, study PRJNA174530) | Oral metagenome, whole genome shotgun sequencing project. | biome: Marine environment; feature: Marine mammal; material: Swab sample of the gingival sulcus; isolation source: swab sample of gingival sulcus... | reverse complement strand
GCAATCGTTGAACGGATTGAGTCCTGTACAATTCAGAACTCAATCCGGTTTAACTTAATTTTAAAAACTGTCTAACTTTTTGGGTGCAGTTCATTCTGAACAGTGCTAAAAAGGTTGATTGTAATCATGTCGGTAGAATAGCGGTACTGTTTAAGGCATTCAAGCAATCTACTCTCTTTATTAAATAATAAAAAATTTAACCGAACATCTGTTAAATTGACATTAACAATTTTATCTAGTATAGTTTCGTGACAGTCACAAAAATATACTAGATAAAATGGCAATGACAGATGCCGAAAGGCAACGAAAACGCAGAGCAAAACTAAAAGCAGAAGCGAAAAAACTTATTGAAGTTAGAGGCACTAATGGTGAATTTGATGAGCGTATCCGGGTAGCCCTATCAATACGCGAGTTAGCCCTCACAAACCAATTGTCCGATGACATGATAAAATTAATAGCAAAAACTTCTGAAAATGTAATGCCAACTAGGGACTTAGCGACAAAAAAATATATCAATAAATTAATATTAGAATATTTAACTAACTGAGGAAAAAGAATGAGAAACACCACTATTTTTGATAAAGATCTTAACCCTGTTTTAGAAATCGCATCCGATAAAGACTTAGAAATACTAGTCGATTACCTAAAAACAAAAATTTCTGAAACTTTAACAATCCATGAATCATACAAACTACACGAGCCAGCACACTCTGAGTATGCGGATTTAATTGCAAAAGAAATTAGAGACATGGGAGGAAACTCATTTGCTAACCTAGGCAGGGGAGGTCAGGGACCTAGTTATCATGAGATTGTTTGTGACGTAGCAAAAAAAATCAAAGCTCCGTTCAACAAAGAAAAAAGTATTGAAGATATCGAAAATTCAATATTAGAAACAATTCTAACCACAGCCTTAGAAAAGATGTCTGATGAAGATAAACAAAAAATCATGGATGAAATGCAAAAAAAAGGCGGCTTAAAAAAAGGGGGAATAGCCACATCTACATTTATTACTCTTTTTAGGTCTGGTGGATTTTATTCCTATCAATTAACATTAATAATTGCCAATGAAATTGCAAAAATGATTCTCGGAAGAGGTCTAATGTTAGCTACTAATGCAACACTCATGAAAACTGTTTCTATCCTAACAGGGCCAGTCGGGTTGACGATTAGTGGTCTGTGGACACTAACTGATATGGCAGGCCCTGCGTACAAAGTTACGATTCCCAGTGTAATTCACATCGCAATGCTTAGAAAGAAATATAATTCACTTCATTGTGAGAAGTGTGAAGCTATTCTTCCTGACACTACAATGAAGTTTTGCCCTGAATGTGGCAATAAAATAGGAAGTTAAATAGTTTGGCAGATGGAGAAACTCGCGTAAGGTGGATGGAGCGATAGCGATATCCACCTTTATTAACTTGTATTTAATTCCGTTATTCAATATTTTCACCGAAGCCCATTCAAACTATTTATTATTTTCTGGAAATTTAACATCTGCAAGCGGTGAATATCGCTCGTTCCTCACTCCCCCCCTGCTCGAACTTTCTAAATTTATTCATTTAAACGCAGTTCTGACTTTTAAATTTTCAACAACGACACATCTGTTTCAGTGACAAATATTCTAAATAAAATATAACTTACGCTCGATTCTAGCATGCCAATACACAGCCTAACACAAGAAAAGGTAAATATAATCATACTGCTATTGTAAAGCCATCTTAAGTTAGCCAAAATAGTACCGTCATTCTAGCACCAAAACCAAGTGATTAAATATAACTATCGTATAGATAAAAACAATCAAATATACAAATAACCAATTTGTCCTTATACTTATCCCATACCAAAACATTAACAAAACACACGAGGTTATTATGAAAATCGATATCGGTATTAACGAAGAAAACCGTTTAGCCATTGCAGAAGAATTAAAAAAATTGCTTGCAGACAGCTACACACTTTACCTACAAACACACAATTTTCACTGGAATGTAACGGGCATTCGTTTTCGCGACTTGCACTTAATGTTTGAAGAGCAATATGCCGAATTAGCGACGGCCATTGACGAAGTTGCAGAACGAATTCGCTCATTAGGCGTATTTGCCCCAGGTACTTACCAAGCCTTTTTAAACGCCAGTGCCATCAAGCCCGTTGAAAACATTCCAACTGCGGAAGAAATGGTTGAGATTCTGACTCAAAATCATGAACAAGTGGTCAGAACCTGTCGAGAAGCATTAAAAGTCGCTCAAGAAGCAGACGACGAATCCAGTGCTTCACTGATTTCTGATCGTATGGTCATTCATGAAAAAACAGCGTGGATGTTGCGTGCGATGACTAACTAAGCGGCATAACGCCGTAGCAAAAGTTAAGTGATTTTACTATAGGCTTAATTTGACTTCCGCGTGGAACCTGCATTATATTAGTAAGAGTTACTAATTTTTACTAACTCTTACTAACTTTTACTGATAATCAAATGACAACATTACCTGCGACCGAACAGAAAAAAGCACATTTATCACTCAAAGTGGATTTGAGTAAAAAAGATGCCTTGAAAAAAATTGCTGAAAAAAGAAATAGAAGTGTTCACTTCCTATTAAATGAAGCTGTACAAAAATTTATCGATGAAGAGAACGAGCGATTAGCATACGAGGAATATGAAGAAAAAAGAGTGATGACAGCATACAATGATTATGAAAACGGCACAAAAACAGTTCCTGCCGAGGTAGTTGATAGAGAAATAGACGAACTACTAAAGAGCAAAAAATAAATAAAAAAGATGAAAACCATCGTATATACGCCTCAAGCACTCGCGTCGTTGAAATCAATAGCCAGCTATTATAAAAATAAAGCAGGTATTCAAGTTGCTAAAAAAATTGTTTCACAAATAAGAAGTAGTATAGATGACTTGTCTGTTTTACCTGAGCGTTACCCTTGCTCGCATTTTTCAAAAAATGTCAGAAAACTACCCGTGAAAAAATTACCTTACACGGTTTATTATTCGATTGAAAAATTTGATATTGTTATCTTAGAAATCCTACATCAAAGACGAGACCATTCATTTTTAAGCAGCTCTTAATTCAGCAATATCAAAACAAAAAACTCTCTACGGAGACTTTGCAACTTCAACATCCTTGGGGTTATAGCCAAGCCACATGATTGTATATAGCGGAATAAATTAATCATTGGCACAAGGCTTGCCGTCGAAGACAGTACCCGTCGTACGGCAAGACGGCGTAACGCCGTAACAATGATTAAGTTATTTCGCTATAATAGTCCCTTTCTTGTACGCATCCAACCAAGCCAAAAAATCGTCGCTGCACATGGTGACATTTAAACGCATTTTGGTTGAGACATTTTGTCGTGGAGAAAACAAATGCCCAGGAGCGACTAACCAACCTGCTTTATGGGCAGCCAATGCCATTTCCACGGTGTCGACACCAATATCCACCCATATCATCAAACCAGCTTGAGCATGCTCAGGATAGGCGATACCGATATTTTCTAGCTTAGGACGCAACTGTTCGTGGGCTTTTAATAAGCTTTCTTGCACGTAGCTGACGTGTTTTCGATAGTAACTATCTGTCCAGAGATGATAAACGCCCCGTTCGGTTAGTTCTGGCGTAGCCATACTGGACAATAATTTTTGTCGAATAACGCCTTCAATATGGGCTTCAGGACAACAAAGTAGTCCCACACGCCAATGCCCTCCAAGAATTTTAGAAGGACCTCCTGCATAAAAAACGCAGTCAAACTGATCCAGTGCCGCGTAACGCAAAGCTGGTGACTGACAAAAATGACCGTAAATATCGTCTTCTAGCAAATAAGCATCGTGCTCTCTGAGCAAATTTAAAACTTTATGAGCAACCGCAGGTCGAATGTTAAATGAGGTGGGGTTATGCAACACACTGTTGGTAATGTACAACTTTGGTTTCTCATGAATAAGTATTTTTTCTAACTGCTCAACATCAGGGCCATCGTGATGGCGTTTAACACTCAATACTCGCAAGCCTTTTTGCTGCAAACAACCAATAATCCAAAACCAACACGGATCGTCAACCAGTACCGCATCGCCAGGCTTGAGCAGATAATTTGCCAACAGCTCAATCGCACCAGAAACACCCGACGTCGTGACGATATTATTCGCTGAAATTTGCATACCCAAATCATCTAGTTGTCTAGCAAAGACTTCTCTCAAGGGTTGATAGCCTTGGACATAGCCGTATTTGTGACTATAACTATCGAGCTGGTTAATCGCCTTACGAGTAGCAGGCTGGAAAGAATACTGTTGAAACCAAGACTGTGGCAGTTGCCCACTACCCGGAGCAGTCCCATCGGGATGATGATGAAACAAATGACTGAGCAGCCAACTGGTTTCCAATACGTTTTCTGTCAGCGTGGTAAACGGTGTATGATTTTCGCTAGGTAAATCCTGTGATTGCCGACGCTGGTTCACATAGTAACCAGAGCCACGAACCGCACTGAGATAGCCATGAGCCGTGAGCTGATCATAAGCTTGACTGACAGTAAACGGTGATACGGACAGTTTATCTGCCAAAGCCCTAACGGAAGGAATACGCTGTCCCGGCAAGTACACTTGCCAATGAATTTTCTCCAGCACCCAATCACATACTGCTTGGGTCTTATTTGTTTTCGTTTTCTTCATACCGCAACCTAAGTTTATCAAAGTGTACTGCTATTGCTTTTCATAAAAAGCACTGATTTTTCATCTTAACACACGATAAATAAAATAAAAATCATCATTAGGCAACAACTGTACCGCATAAAACACCAATACAGTATTTTATATTTATACAATGATTGTATCGGTACTGTATCGTTTTTTTATTCTATAGTGGCACTATCGCCAAATGACTCAATTATGAAAAAACAACTTATCGGAAAACGTCGGAAAACACATGAACTATTTACTTTTAGCCAACTTTAGCTTATTTATTTTCATCAACTCTGTTACCCCTGGCCCCAATAACCTCATGTTATTACACGGCGGAATAAAAGCGGGATTTCGAGCTTGCTACCCACACATATTCGGCATTAGCCTCGGATTAGCCATCATGCTGGCTCTGAGCTATTGGGGAATGGCAACGGCAGTGACTGAATTGCCAGCCGTCATGCTCATCTTAAAAATACTGGGGACAAGCTATTTATTATGGCTCGCTTGGCATATGTGGAATGACGGTATTGTTCCTGAAGAAAAACTTCTCAACAACGAAAAACAGCTCGTAAAAACCAATCACCTCAAAAGCAATAGTCGTGACAAAAATTTTTCGGCACAAGGCACATCATCGCAGACAGTACAAGAGTACAGCAAGAGGATGCACCGCCGTAACGGCAAATTTTTGGTGCGGCTACATTTTCAAAACTGGACGTTACCGCTAAATACTTGGCAAGCCATGTTATTTCAATGGATTAATCCAAAAGTCTGGATAATGGTTAGCATTGCCCCCAGCATTTACTTAATCACGGGAAACAATCCTTTATTAGAAAACCTTCCCCTTTGCGTTTTGGCATTTGTCATTAACCAATGCAGTATCAGCATATGGGCAGCTGGCGGACACAGTTTACAACGACTGTTACACAAACAACGGTTAATGAAAATTATCCACGTCGCGATTGTCTTGATGACGATTTATTGTGCGGTTAGCTTATGGTTTGGAGAGTAACATGTCACTAACTCATGAAAACCACAAATTACTGGGAATTGCCTACGCAACATCAGCAGCGGCACTCAATGGCACAATAGGAATATTCAGCATCTTATTAATGGACAGCCAATTGAATAGTCATGATGTGGCATTTTTTAAAACCTTAATTGCCGTTATCTTTTTGAATATACTCTTATCTAAAACAACCTACCGAAAACAAAAGCAAATCATCGTACCAAGTCAGTCGGTTAGTTTGGCAAAATTTCTGACAAAATTAGCCATTTGTGCTTTCTGTGGTATTTTTGTTCTATTTTATTTTGAGACTTTGGCATATAGCTATGGCAACGCTTCCGATGTCGTCATTGTTTTGATGGCTTCTGCCGCTTTGTCCGCTTTATTTTTCGGTGTACTGCTTTTGCAAGAAAAACTCAGCTTGGGCATTATTGCAGGTGTCGCCTTAGCAATAACAGGCGTCTTTATTATCTCGTGGGTCGGGGAAAATAGTTATTTACTACTACTCAATAGCACAATCGCTGGGGCTGGTTATGGTTTATTTACCGTGCTGGTGAAAAAATTCAAATTTGCAGGCGGTATATTTTTGACCAATTTTTTAATGCTATTGGGCTTGTGTTATTTGGCAGTCCCATTTTTCAGCACCATGCACGCCATCACCGTCTCGCCAGAAATACTACTGGGTATTCTTTGTCTAGCATTATTCCCAACCGTTTTGGGATTTTACTGCACCACCAAGTCACTACAGTATCTTGAAGCCTCAAAAGTTCAAGTTACCGAACTATCCGAACCGATTTTTTCGATGCTATTTGCTTGGCTATTTTTATCACAGTCACCCAACAGCAGCTTTTTTCTTGGTTCTGGCTTTATTTTGCTCGGCATTTTGTTGATGAATGCCATGCTTAAAAAACCAACAAGAAAATCACACAACCAATAAAACAAAACCAATAAATTCACTCATTCATAATAACGGAGATTCCCATGTTTATCGAAAATTCATTACTGGCTGACAACCTCATACTGGCATTAACACTGCTGACTTTCGCCTCATTTTTGGCTGGCTTTGTCGATGCCGTTGCAGGCGGTGCAGGATTAATTTTAGTGCCAGCTTTCATGCTCTGTGGCATGCCGCCACAATTGGCATTAGGACAAGAAAAATTAGTGAGCAGCATTGGCACATTGAGTGCGATTAGCAATTTTGTCAAAGATAAAAAAGTCATTTGGAAGCTCGTTCCCATTGGTTTGTTATTGGCCATTATCGGGGCTTATGTTGGTGCCAAAGCCATTTTATTCTTGGATGAAAAACTGGTCGCACAAATTATTGTCGTGATGCTACCTATCGGGTTGGTTCTCACCTTATTTAAGAAAAAAGTCATCAGCTATGCCAGTGAGCAAAAGCAACAACACAAACAGCTGATGTGGATTATTGCTGTCGTTAGCTTCACCGTGGGATTTTACGACGGATTTTTTGGCCCAGGAACGGGAAGTTTATTTATTATTGCACTCTTTTTATTCGCAAAAATTGATTTAGTTAAAGCCTCTGCTACCTCAAAAATTTTCAACCTCGCTTCAAATATTGGGGCTTTTGTGGCTTTTATCTTGGCAGGAAAAATTGCCTTTCTCATTGGCATACCGTTGATTATTGGTAGCTTAATCGGCAACCACACAGGCAGCAAACTCGCGATTAACAGAGGCGACAGCGTCGTAAAAAGCGTATTAGTCATTACCGTCTTACTCATGCTAGCGACTTTAGTCATGAAATTCATTAATAGCTAAATGGTACCGTCATTCTGTGTCTCAAAGAAAACCACCCAGCCAACAACAAAACTATTTTTTACTTATTAATAGGATAAAAACCACTCTCTAAACGCACAACAGTGTAGCGGAATAAATGAATAATTGGCACAAAGCTTGCCGTCTCACAGTACCCGTAGGACGGTAAGACGGCATAACGCCGTAGTAAAAATTAAGTGATTTTACTATAGTCACCTTGTTTTTCTACAGTGACTCTGTCAGCCAATGCCCTGAGTGCAACTTGATGTACTGTCTCTGTCGGTGCTGTACAAGCATCGGCAATGACACGCACGTTATAATTTTCTGCTTGCTTTGAAATTGCCGTATGAGTAATACAATTTTGTGTCATCATTCCTGCTAAACTAAACTCAGTAACATGATTTTTCTGCAAAATATCCAGTAAATTAGTCTCCAAGAAAGCATCAGCATGAGTTTTAGTCACTACCTCTCCCACACTGAGATAAGGAGTCAACGTGTTATGAATAGCCGCACCATGCGTTCCTTTCACCAAAAAACCAGATGAAGATTCATGTTGAATGAAAATAATCACCTGTCCCTGCTCTTTAGCTAATTCAATGGATTTTTTAATAGGCCCTAATATCGCCTCAGCCTGAAACTGAGGATATTTCCCATGCACAAAATAGTCATTTTGCACATCTACAATTATCAATGCTTTATTCATCGTCTAAACCTTTAATTAGTTGTTAAAAGAAGTTATATAGTAAAACCAATTAATTGCTGTTCTTGGTTCACATCTTCTCGCTGTATTCGTTATACTATCTTTGAAGATATGCCTTTTATCAGAATAATTGTCTTCCTTGATATTGTAAGAAGAACCTAGCAACAGGGGAATTGTGAAACACAAAAGTTTACAGTGAATAATTTTCAAAATGAAAAAAATAATAAGCCCGTTATCATGAATGATAGAATCACAGAAAAAATTTTATACTACTTAAGCGAAAATGCCAGAATCAGCTGGTCAGAGCTGGGTAAAAAGGTCCATTTAACGCCACAGGCGGTCGCTGTTCGAGTCAATAAATTAATCGATTTGGGTGTGATTGGAAAATTTACCATTACCCAACCAACCAGACAACTGCACTTTATCACTGTGTTTTTATCAAGTCCTGCATTTGAGCAGTTTGAGAAAGCTGTCACAGAACATCCACTAACAGAAAGCCTTTATAAAATCAGTGGACAAGGTTGCTATCACTTACAAATCACCAGCAAAGATAATGCGGAGTTAGATGCCTTTCTAACTTTTTTGCTAAAATTCGGGCGTTATTCTCTATCTAGTAGCATTCGACAGGTCAAATAATCAACACAACACACTATTTAACATAATATTTGTGCTTTTCATCTAATTCCGCTAACATTTCGATTTGTAGATTTTTAGTAGCACCTGATAGAGCATGTCATCTGATAACGACGCACAAACACCCCATTGGCAAACCTATTTAAGTCATTTTTTACAATGCTTACTGGCTCAAAGACAGCTGTCGCCACACACGCAAAATAATTATCAGCGTGATATTCTGGTATTTTTTAATTGGTTTAATCACTACGCGGAAACTGATGAACTAGATAATCGCTGCGTCCAACACTTTGTCGGCTACTTAAATCGGCAAAAAAAATCGCCAGCAACCATTGCCCGAAACATCTCAGCAGTTCGTCAGTACTTTGAGTTTTTAGTAGAAAAAGCTATCTTTGCAGATAATCCAGCCGCCCTGGTTAAAGCCCCAAAAAAAGCCAAAGTATTGCCCAAGGCTTTGGCAGTTGACGATATTAATCAATTACTCGACAATCCGAGTCAGTACTTTGATTTAAATAATCCACTACAAATACGAGATTACGCCATGTTAGAACTGTTGTATTCTACCGGCGTGCGAGTTGCCGAATTGGCTTCTATGGATATTAACGATTTGGATTTAACCAATGGGCAAGCTGTCGTCCTCGGTAAAGGCAACAAGGAACGATTAATTCATATTGGCGACAAAGCCAAACACGCCATCAAGCAGTGGTTAGCAGTCAGACATAATTTATTATCCGAAGAGAAATTGTCGCCCTCATCCGCCCTATTTCTCAATAAACAAGGCAATCGTCTATCAATTCGCGGCATACAATATCAACTCAAAGCCTTAGGCCAACGCTTTAACCTAAATCTCAATTTGCACCCACATATGCTACGCCACAGTTTTGGCAGCCATCTATTACAATCGGGAGCGGACTTGCGTTCGGTACAAGAAATGTTAGGACATAGCGATATTTCTAGCACACAAATTTACACCCACTTAGATTTTCAACACCTCGCTCAAGTCTATGACAAATCTCACCCACGGGCAAAACGTAATAAAAAGCATTTAAAAGAGTGAGTATAAAGTACAGAATGACGGTACTTGTACCGTCATTCTGTAAAGAAAATTAATTCATCTTCTTCGAAAAATTGTCATATCCTAGTCGCAGCTCATTTCTGGCCATGCGAGCTTGACGACAAGGGTAGCTCAGTGCAATTCTACCCTGCTTTCCCCAATTTGCCTTTTGATAAGCATCAACACATTTATTGTAATCTTTTTTTAACAGCTCATAGTTGTTAACATAATTAGCAATAATCACTTTTTCTTGCTTATTTTTTACTGTACGAAAAGCCTTACAAGCTGGGGATAAAACATCTCTGCATAATACGTCTTCCTTCTCAAATAAGCTATTTACGTCCAATTGACTTAGTTCTTTTACCCCTTGTTCTTCTGTCGCTGCTTTCCAGATATCACAGACAGAATACCTTCTTGCATCCTGGCTACAGTAACTTTTTTTAAGATTAAGTAACTTATCAAAACTCTTTGTCTTTAATTCTGCCAAACCTTCTTGTTTTTTCTTTTCATATAAAGCTAACTCTGCTTTACATTGATAACTAGCGTTCGAAATAAAAGATTTTCTACACGGAGAACTGACAAAATATTTCGTATAAGCTTGCCATGATAATTCACCGTACTGTTTTTCTACCTCTGCCAGTGCTTTATCTAATTCTAATTTTTCTTTTGCCGCTTTTTCCTCTTGCTTCTTTTTATATTGCTGCTTACGATGAAATTTAACTGCCTCTTTAGCATAATGGCACTCAGATTTTTTATCGTATAGCTGCTTAAGCTTTTCCTTGTCCCTATTCCTAAAAGCTTCTTTTGCTTCCATCTGACAAGCAGAATGTTTTTCCTTAGCATCATCTGGATGACTAAGATAATAATCCTTATCTTTTCCTGAACAGGCCGTTAACAAAAGACTCATCATCAAAGTCAATAACAAAGTTACGTATTTCATTCTTACTCCTAATAAATTATCCCAAAATGGTATTATCCTAAAAAGGGATAAAAATATCAACATAATTCACGTTGATAGAAAAATCCTTTGAAAACTATTTATAAAACAAGATACCGAATAATCATCCAAAAACTCATTACGATACGTAAACAAAAAGGAATAACTCAGCAAGTATTGGCTAATAAACTACAAAAAGCTCAGTCGTATATCGCTAAAATTGAGAAATATGAACGAAAATTAGACCTGATTGAATTTATTGAAATCTGTGAAGCTTTAGGAACGAGTGCTTCTGAACTGGTTAGAGAGATAGAATAAACGGCATCAGAATAACGGTACTAATTTTAGATAATCTAGTTTCCCCCTTTGTAAAGGGGGATTAAGGGGGATTTTTAGATGACGAAGTTTTAAGTAAAACCTGCGTTATGCAAATCTCCCCTAACCCCTCTTTACAAAAGAGGGGAATTTGTAAAAAAAGTGGGCTAAACAGCCCACTTTTTTATTTCTCGATAATTTTATGGTTAACTACGAGATAACGCACCAACTTCACCAATCATGACAGAGAGACGCGATAAGTCAATTTGTCCTTTTTGGATTTCAGCCAAGCTGGCTTGATAATTTTGCAATTGGTTTTCATGGGATACTTTCCATTTTTCCATTGCATTAGCTGTTTTCTTATCCAACTGGCTAGCCTGCTCAGTGATATTAACAATGTGCGTTGACAAGCTATCTCGCAACGAGTGACAAGCTCTACGACGCCAGTAGTCATTGTCATATAATGAAGCAATGCTATTTTCTAGGAATCCAGCTTGCAACTCATTAGCAATCGCAAAATAAATGTGAGTGATATCATCAACGTCTTGCTTTTGCTTCTTAGCTAAATCAATAATATCCAAACCACTCACTAAATGTGGCAGATAAGCAATATCGTGAGCCAAAGCTTTTGGAACGCCTTGCTTCTCCCACTGCTGAATTTCTTTCTCTAGCTGTTTTATCGTACGTGCCGATAGTACCTTAGGTAGCTGTTTTGCAACTTTAGGTAATGAAGCAAATTCTTCTTGCAGTTTCACAATATCAATATGGTTCCCATGACGACTGAGTAACCAGTTAGAAACCTTCTCCAAAGCACTACGAATGCGTAAATGTAGCGTATTTTGAATATCAGCATCGATTTGATTATCTAAATCATCAACCTCTGTCCAATACTTGCGAACATCCAAAATATTTCGTGCCGCACAATAAGCCAAGACAATCTGTGCTGTACTCTGCCCAGTTTCTTCCTGTGTGCGATGAATAAAGACAGAACCCATGTGGTTAAGTACAGAGTTAGTGATAAACGTACCAATAATCTCTCTACGTAAACGGTGCGTTTCCATGTCTTTAGCATACTTCTCACGCAATGGCGTTGGGAAGTACAGTTTCAAATCAGCTTGGAAGAATGGATTGTCTGGCAAATCAGAAGCCATCAATTCATTAAACAAGTCAATTTTTGAATACGCCAACATCACAGCTAACTCAGGTGCATATAAATTACCGTTGTTTTCCAAACGCTGTTTCAACTCTTCATCATTAGGTAAGAATTCCAAGGCACGGTTAAGCTGTCCTGTTTTCTCTAAATGACGCATAATGCGAATATGGTCAATAAACAGTGAACGATCACTTTCACCAATGCTAATTGCCTGAGGCTGTTGGTAGTTCTGACGAAGCACCAAACGCCCAACTTCTTCAGTCATACTTTCCAATAGCTTATTGCGTTGCGGCATGGTCATATCACCACGCTCAACCAATTGGTTAAGTAGAATTTTAATATTCACTTCGTGGTCAGAGCAGTTAACGCCAGCAGAGTTATCAATCGCATCAGTCAGTACCGCACCGCCTTTTTTCGCAAATTCAATGCGCCCCAGCTGAGTGAAACCAAGGTTTCCGCCTTCGCCAACGACTTTACAATTTAAGTCGTTACCATTGATACGCAAGATGTCGTTAGCCTTATCACCAACCATCGCATGCGTCTCTTCTTTGGCTTTAACATAAGTACCAATACCACCGTTCCAAAGCAAATCAACAGGTGCTTGAAGTAAGCATTTGATGAGCTGATTAGGTGACAATTTGTCTTCTTTAATCGCAAAGGCTTTCTTCATTTCTGGCGTGATAGCGATAGATTTCTCACTGCGAGAGAATACGCCACCACCTTTTGAAATTAATGACTTATCAAAATCATCCCACGTAGTACGCGGCGTTTCAAAAAGACGCTTACGCTCTACAAATGTTTTCGCGGCATCAGGTGTTGGGTCAATAAAAATATGCATGTGGTTAAAAGCAGCAGTTAACTGGATTTTCTCAGATAACAACATACCATTACCGAAGACATCACCGCCCATATCGCCAATACCAACAACGGTGAATTCTTCCTCTTGGATATTTTTGCCAAGGTGTCTAAAGTGACGTTTCACAGACTCCCAAGCACCACGAGCAGTAATCCCCATACCTTTGTGGTCATAACCGACCGAACCACCAGAGGCAAAAGCATCACCTAGCCAGAAACCATATTCTGCCGCCATGCCGTTAGCAATATCAGAGAAGGTTGCCGTACCTTTGTCAGCGGCAACAACCAAATAAGGATCATCTTCATCATGACGATGAACATCTTTAGGTGGAACAATCTTACCTGCAACGATATTGTCAGTAATATCCAATAGCCCACGCATAAAGATTTTATAACAGCGAATACCTTCGTTAATGAAAGCCTCACGACTGCTATTATCAGGGTGCTTGACAATAAAGCCACCTTTCGAACCCACGGGAACAATCACCGCGTTTTTGACAATTTGTGCCTTCACCAGACCTAAAATTTCAGTACGGAAATCTTCGACGCGATCAGACCATCTCAAACCACCACGGGCAACTTTTCCGCCACGTAAGTGAATAGCTTCGACATCCGTTGAGTAAACAAAAATTTCATACAACGGCTTCGGCAGTGGCAAGTCAGGAATTTTTGCTGATTCTAACTTAAATGAAATATAAGATTTCTCATTACCCTCTGCGTCTTTCTGGAAGAAGTTCGTACGAACCATCGCGTTCACAACATGCATAAACCAACGTAAAATACGGTCTTCATCAAGACTGGTTACTGCCGCTAATTGCTCTTCGATTTCTTTGCCAATATCACTGCTGAGTGTCTGACGTGATTTCACCGCCAAGCCCATGCGAGCATGGAATAATTCAACCAGTTTTTCAGCAATGCCAGCATTATTGTTAATCGCCTGTTGCATATAACTCAATGAATACGGTGCTTTTGCCTGTATCATATATTTGGCAATCGCTCGCAAAATGGTTATATCCCTTGGGTCAAGACCGTGACTAATCACTAATTGGTCAAAACTATCCGATTCATCAATGCCCGTCCATGTATTGGTAAATGCCTTAACAAAAGGCGGAGCAAGCTCTTCCAGAGGTTTAGTCAGTGGAATTGAAGTCTGCAAAGAAATATTACTAATCCAACAAAGTGGTTCACCCTTGTCTTCAAACTGATAAGGCGTTGCCGACTTCACCGTAAAACCAAAATTCTCCAAGACGGGTAATAGCGTTGATAATGTGGCAATATCACCAAGCCCGTAAAGCTTTAGTCGGACTTGCTGTTCGCTGTCCTCAGAATGACGGTACAAATTAACCTTAATTGACTCAGGGCTATCTAATTCGGCTAACGTCACAAAATCTTTGGCTGAATCAACAGGGGAGAATTTTTCTTTATAAGCTGGCGGTACAGTCTGCTCGAATTGCTTAAATAACTTATTGCCATTTGAACGTCCCAACTGCTCACGCAATAAACGATTTGTTTCATCGCCCCAGTCCAGCATCATAGCCGCCAAATCGGCTTCGATACTTTTAACATCATAGGCAGCCACCTCACCAGGGTTAGTACGCACAGTTATCTGCAAACGGGCGTGTAAAGTTTCACCAAAATGTGTACTTGTTTCACAATCGTAGCCACCAATCTTTTTCACCAAATAGGCACTAAAACGCTTGCGAATTTTATTGTTGTAACGATCTTTAGGAATATAAACATAACAAGAAACATAAGTTTCAAAGGTGTCCGTTCTGGCAAAAAATCTTAGTGCGTCGCGTTCATGTAAGTAAAGCACGCTAAGTGCCATCGCACGAATTCGCTCAACATCACTTTGGAATAATTCGTCACGTGGCATCTGAGACAGAATATGCTCAAACGTTTTTTGTGCATGCGAATTTGTCGGCAAATTAGCACCCGCAATAATTTCTTCAATTTTGTGCGAAAGTAACGGCGTTTCTTGTGGCATAAGACGATAAGCCGCTGCCGTCATCAGACCTAGGAAACGATGCTCACCAATGACCTGTCCTTTATCGTTGAATTTTTTAACACTGATAAAGTCCATGTAAGCAGGACGATGAACGATGGATAAATTGTTCGACTTAGAAAAGAACAACAAAGTACTAGGACGTAGTGACTCAGCCCGTAAATTTTCAGGCAATTTAGCAAAACTCTTAGAAATTTCGCTCTTCCCACCATCTTGTAAAACACCCAAGCCAGAATTTGGAATACCGTACAAACTGCCATCACGCACTTCGTACTCGCGATAACCCAAGAAAGTAAAGTGTTTATTTTGCAACCACTCTAAAAAGCGAATCGTCTCCATCACTTCTTCGACAGTTTGCGGTAAAGCACGACTGTTTTGTACTTCCTTAATAATTTTTGTGACAGCATCACTCATTCCTTGCCAATCATCTGTCACTTGCTCAATCTGTGCCAGTACACGCTCAATTTCTGCTTTAACTTCGGCTAACTTCTCTGTTGGCAAGCGATCAAATTCAATGTGAATCACCGAAAGATTATCCGTACTACTTTCCTTAGCAATGCCTAAGTCAGTAATTGCGTCATTTTCTAGCGTATAGCTGTAAATCGGGTGCGTAACAAACTGTAGAGACAAATTTTGACGCACAAATGCCATCTGAATAGAGTCTATCAAGAAAGGTCGGTCATAAGTCACGATATCAATGACACTATAGTCACCATCGTAACCATGCTCTTCTAATGTCGGTGTATAAGCGTGGACAATAAGCTTGCTACCATCATATTTTAAGAGACTCTTAAAATGTGTGTAAGCCGTTGCAAATAAACTCTCTACAGAATACATACTAAGATCATCATGATCAACGAGAGAATAATAACTTTTCAAAAAGGGTGCGATGAGTTTTTGCTCTTTTTTATTGAGCGTTTGATTAGCAATATCTAGCAATAGTTCGTTCAGTGATTTTGACATGGTTGCTCCACTGTTGTCATCAAAGAAATCCCCCTCAAAAATCAAAACTGATTAAAGAAAATGCAAGGGAACAAAGAAGTCTCATTCTAACATAGCAAGGACGATAGAATAAGGGGGATAAGAAAAATTTATCAGCTTTTATCACTAATTTTTTGTGTCATTAAAGACGTTGATTGCTATAATGCCCCACTTCACTGGTTACCTTATTGTTTTTTTATGACGATTGAGCAGTATTCAATTACAGGAATTCTGATTGTGACGTTGATTTTGTTCGTTTGGAATAAATGGCGTTATGACATTGTGGCAATGCTAGCCCTAATAATAGCAACACTTTTAGGACTGGTTAATCAGTCTGACATGTTCTTAGGATTTGGTCACCCTGCGGTTATTACAGTCGCCTCTATTTTGGTCATCTCTCATGCCTTGCAGCACTCTGGCGCTTTAGAAATCGTCACCAACTGGTTGAGAAAATTTGGCTATAACCCCAGTATTCAGCTCTTTCTATTAGCTGGTTTAGTCGCCATTTGCTCTGGCTTTATGAATAACGTTGGTGCATTAGCCCTATTTTTACCAGTTACGGTTGCCTTGGCAAAACGCAAGAACACCCACCCAGGTTCTATGCTGATGCCAGTTTCTTTCGCCTCACTGCTAGGTGGCACAGTCACGCTCATTGGCACACCGCCTAATATTATTATTTCCGCCTATCGAGAACAGTATACTGGCTCGCCTTTTTCTATGTTTGACTTTACACCCGTTGGACTGGCAGTCACTTTCATCGGCGTGCTATACCTAGCCTTTATTGGCTGGCGTTTCCTGCCCGTACGACAAGTCAAAGATGGCGACATAGAAACACTGGCAACAGCTTCTGAATACATGACTGAACTGCGCATTCCTGCTGAAAATAAATTTATTGACCGCTCACTCTATCGAATATTACAACTCTGCGACGGCGAAGCCGTTAGTATTTTATCAATTGTTAGGGAACATAGACGAATTCTAGCACCGACACAATATGAAATTTTACGTGAAGATGACATCATCGTTGTCGAAGGTCAACCTGATGCCATCCAACAACTTATCGAAGATGCCGACTTAGAAATGGTTGAAGCAAAAGTTGATACCAGTAAGCTAACCTCGGAGGATGTCTCAATTATTGAAGTAGTTATTGGACCAGATTCCATTATGATGGGGCGTAGTGTTTCTGGCATGCACTTATCAGCAAATTACGGCGTTAATTTAATGGCAATTTCACGCCGTGGACAGTCCATTAAGCAACGTCTACATCGCACAATTTTGCGTGCAGGTGATGTACTTTTATTACAGACAAGTTCAGAAGACTTGGCTCAAAAACTGGAATATTTAGGTTGCTTACCGCTAGCAACTCGCCATATCTCTCTAGGGAAAGTCAAAAAAATGTGGACGACAATTGCTATCTTTACGTTAGCCATTGCCGTTACTTCGATGACCAATTTATCTTCTGCACTGACGTTTACCGCTGCGGTTGGCGCTTTGATTATGACAAGGATTGTCAATTTACGCGACCTGTACAACTCCGTTGAGTGGCCTATCATTGTACTACTTGGTGCGATGATTCCCGTCGGTGGTGCACTAGAGTCAACAGGCACAACCACACTGATTGCCGACGGCATTATTCAAATGAGTCACGGTGCGCCTGTCTATGTATTACTCGCCATTTTAGTAATTATTTCCATGCTGCTATCGGATGTCATTAACAACGCCGCAACAGCCGTTATCATGGGACCTATTGGGGCAAGTATCGCCGCAAGTTTGGGTTACCCTATTGAAGCATTTTTAATGGCTGTGTGCATCGGCTCTTCCTGTACTTTCTTGTCACCCATTGGGCATCAATCTAACTTATTAGTTATGTCACCAGGGGGCTATCGTTTTGGTGACTATGCTCGCATGGGTTGGATTTTAGATATTTTGGTCGTACTCATCGCTGTACCAATCATTATGTGGTGGTGGCTATAAATCTTGTATTTACAAGAAGTTCTGCTAAAATCAATAATAATTAATAAAAATATTATCTATTTTTATTTTTGATATTCTCACCAACACCTGCCATAACAAATTTTGGGACGCATCATGAAAAAACAACAAAAAGGATTAACACTCATCGAATTAATGATTGTCGTCGCCATTATTGCGATTCTTGCAGGCTGGGCCATTCCAAAATTGCAAAACTACATTGTCAGAACTCAAGTTTCTCGCGTCATGAGCGAAACGGGACAATATATTACAGCTTACGAAGACTGCATCAATAGTGGTCGCACTGAAAAAGTGAGTAGCAACGTAAGCTCATCAACAAAACTCAAAGCTAACGAATGTGCTTTTAATATGGTTGCTTCCAATCTCGTTGTTGGCAAAAAACAAAACAAAGGCAGTAAAGCCCCTAAAGGCACAGGCTATCCGCAAGTCAAAATCAAAAAAGATGGTAGTGGCAGCATTACCGCAACTTTTGGCAACAGTGCTTCAACCAGTATTAGTAAGAAAAAATTAGCGTGGAAACGTGATAAACAAGGTTCTTGGCTCTGCGAAACCGATGTGCCTAGCCAGTACAAACCAGTGGGTTGTGAAGACTAATTTCTCACAGAACCCCAGAGCCATAGTTGCATGCTAGAAAAATCGTTACTATAGTCAAACCACCTAACCATATTGTCTCTGAGCATTGGAATGAAAGCACTAACAATCAAATCAGGTTGGCTAAATCGGACGGACGGTGTTCAACAACAGTGCTCACCCAATTACGATGAACGACCGCTTGGAACGACCATTGATTTATTGGTTATTCATCACATCTCTTTGCCACCTAATCAGTTCAGTGCTGATAACGATGTAATTGATTTTTTTTGCAATCAACTCGATTGCAACAAGCATCCTTTTTATGCTCAAATCAAATCATTAAAAGTCTCCGCACACGTGCTAATAAAACGCAATGGCGAGATTATTCAGTTTGTTAACTTTAATCACCGTGCATGGCACGCTGGGAAATCTTGCTATCAAGGACGAACATCTTGTAATGACTTTAGTATTGGTATCGAATTAGAGGGCGATGAAATCACACCTTATCGCTACGCCCAATACAAAGCACTACGACAGCTAACCAAAGCCTTACAAGCTTGCTACCCCATTGGAAAGAACATTACAGGACATGAAAACATTGCCCCAGGACGGAAAACCGACCCTGGACCGACTTTTGATTGGCAACGCTATCTGGAGGATTTATGAACCCAACACTATCAACCAAACCACTACTGACCATCGCTGATATCCGCGACTTAGAACAGCAACTCTTTATCGAAAAAGATAGCTACGATGTCATGAAAATGGCTGGTGAGGGAATTTTTAAAACAATCCTAGCAGACCATCCAAAGCCCAAACCAAATCAAACTGTACACATTGTGCTTGGTTGTGGCAATAATGCTGGTGACGGTTTAGTCGTGGCTGGTTTGTTAAAATCACAAGGATTTTCCGTAGTAGCGTATCAAGTATTTACCCAAGCGTTTTTTGGCGATGCAGAACAGGCTTTTAATTTTGCCAAACAACAGCAAGTAACGATTATTCCCTTTGAAAAATTCACCTGTGAAGCATCAGATATTATTGTTGATGCCGTTTTTGGTATCGGCTTAACACGCCCTGCAGAAGGCAACGCCCAGCAAGCCATAAAATATATTAATAAATGTCATGAGCGATTACCTCAATTAATTGTTTATGCCGTCGACGTTCCCTCAGGACTGTTTGTCGACGTCGGACAGGTTTTAGGGGATTGCGTCGTCGCAGACAAAACCATCACTTTTATTGCTGACAAAATTGGTTTGCACACAGGTGATGGCAAATCCTATGCTGGCGAAGTGTCTGTTGTAAGCTTAGGTGCAGAAAAACATATGGAAAAATGCCAAGCCAATGTTTTTCGTTACAGTTACCAAGACACTCATAACAACCACCCAAAAGCTTTACAGACTAACCAGCATAAAGGACATTTTGGGCATGCCTTGGTCATTGGCGGTGGAAAAAATTTATTTGGTGCTGCGGCATTATCCAGCGTTTTTGCCCTAAAAGTTGGCGTAGGGAAAGTCAGCTTACTAACACACGAAGATTACCAAAATCAATATCACATCAAAGAAACGCCAATTTATGAGGTCATGCGTTGTGAGAGCCTGCCGACCGTTGCACACTTTGGTATTTTTTCTGCTGCGATTTTAGGCCCAGGATTAGGACGAGATGAATGGGGTAAAAATTGTTTTGAAGAAACCATGCAACGACTTTCCGAAGTTGCCATTTCAGCCCAAAACAAGGGAGTGCCGTCATTACCACTACTCATTGATGCCGATGGGTTATGGCATTTAGCAAGTCATGAAATCACCCACAACCAAGCACCAATCACGGTAATTACACCACATGAGGCAGAAGCGGCAAGATTGCTAGATACTTCAGTAGAAAAAATTTGTGCCGACAAAATCACTGCGGTAAAACAGCTGGCACAGCATTATCAATGCATTGCGGTTTTAAAAGGTGCAGGCACTTTAATCAGTGATGGTGAAACAGTTTGGATAAATAGTAGCGGTAATGTCAACTTAGCTACAGCAGGCAGTGGTGATGTATTAGCTGGCATCATCGGTGGGCATTTAGCGAAGCTTAATCGCCAAATAGCCAACTCAGAAAATGTCTTAAATGCTGTTCGCTATGGCGTTTATCAGCACGGACTTGCCGCCGACAACTATGCAAAAAAACACGCTGAAAAATCACTACGAGCTAGTGAATTATGGCACTATTTATAGAGCTACGGACAAACTATAAGGTCATCCATACGGTGCCATACCGCATGGATGTAATAATTACCTAACTTGATGACATCTTGTCTAAAAAATTGACAAACAGCCTTGTAAAATCAAACAAGCACCTAATAAAAAAGAAAGATTAATCACATTTTTCATAACACTACCTCACATTAATTAATGATGTTTTAAGTTTATTACCAAATTGGTACCGTCATTCTAGAATGACGGTACCAATTTTATCTTTTACACAACGGATTAAGCACGCTTACCGTGACAACGCTTAAATTTCTTACCTGAACCACAAGGGCAAGCCTGGTTGCGATGAACACCTGTATAAACATTCTCATCATCAGATTGACCATCGTCCGTGACAATATTAACTTCCTGTGCTTTTTGTAACTGTTCTACAGGGACAGGTTCTTCTTGGAACTGCACTTGGCTAAAGAAGCGAGTTGCTTCTTCGGCGACTTTGTCCAATAGACCTTCAAACATGTGGAAAGCTTCACGTTTATATTCTTGGCGAGGATCTTTCTGTGCACGACTTGCACGCAACCCAATCCCTTGACGAAGATAATCCATGGCTTTCAAATGCTCGCGCCATTTTGTATCCAAAATTTGCAGCGTAATTACTCGCTCAAAATCACGTTGCCAATTATTATCGACAGGCTCCATTTTTTCTTCGTAAGCCTTGGTAAGATAATTAAACAAGTGCTCTTTAACATCTTCAGCTGACAACTGAGCATTTCCCTTAATCAAGGCATCAATGTCTAACTCATAGCCTGTATCTGCTAACACCGCATTTTTCAATCCGTCTTTATCCCACTCAGATAACATAGCCTCGGCAGGAATATAGTTATCCACCAAAATTGAAACCGCTCCGTGACGCATGTTTTCAATCATTGGACTAACGTCCTCAGACTCCATAATCTCATCACGTTGGCCATAAATAATTTTACGCTGTTCGTTAGCAACGTCATCGTATTCAATCAACTGCTTACGAGCATCAAAGTTATGGGCTTCAACCTTGCGTTGGGCATTTTCGATGGCGTTAGAAACCATTTTATGCTCAATCGCTTCATCCTCTGTCATACCTAATTTTCTCATCATGCCAGCCATGCGTTCGGAGGCAAAAATTCGCATTAAGTTATCTTCTAATGAGAGATAGAACTTTGATGAACCAGGGTCACCTTGACGACCTGCTCGACCACGCAGCTGATTGTCAATGCGACGAGATTCGTGACGTTCTGTTCCGATAATTCTCAAACCACCTAAAGCAATAACTTCATCATGATCTGCCTGCCAAGCTGATTTCTCATTTTTAATGATATCTTCATCAGCACTACCGTTATTTTTAGCTGCCAAATCACGTAGACGAGCGTCTAAACTACCACCTAAAACAATATCCGTTCCACGTCCAGCCATATTCGTCGCAATAGTTACCGCACCCTTACGACCAGCATTCTCGATAATATGTGCCTCGCGTTCGTGCTGCTTGGCATTTAAGACTTCAAAGTGAATACCTGTTTTTTTCAGTTTTTCACCAATCAATTCGGATACTTCAATAGACGTTGTCCCTACTAGAACAGGCTGTCCACGTTTATGGCAATCAATAATATCTTCAACGACTGCGTTAAACTTCCCTTTTTGGTTCAAGAAAATGGCATCAGCTTCATCCTTACGTTTAATCGGCAAATTCGTTGGGATAACAATCGTTTCTAAGTTGTAAATTTGTTGGAACTCAAACGCCTCGGTATCTGCCGTTCCCGTCATCCCTGCAAGCTTTGCATATTGGCGGAAGAAGTTTTGGAAAGTAATAGATGCCATCGTTTGATTTTCGGCTTGTACGGTAATGCCTTCTTTCGCCTCTATAGCTTGATGCAACCCTTCAGACCAGCGACGACCCGGCATAGTACGCCCTGTAAATTCATCAACAATAACAATTTCATCATTGCTGACAATATAGTCTACGTCTTTGTGATACAAATGATGGGCTCGTAAACACGCGTTCAAATGGTGGAAAAGTCCAATATTAGCAGGATTATAAATCGATTCCCCTTCTGCTAACAAATGCTCATCATTAAGCAGTTGTTCGACTTTATCATGACCTTCGTCAGTCAAACCAACGGATTTATCTTTTTCATCAACACTAAAATCACCCGGCTCATCTTCGCTCATTTGACGTTGTAGGTGAGGGACAATACGATTAAGTTTCTCATAAATACTGTTATCTTGATCAACAGCACCAGAAATAATTAATGGGGTTCTCGCCTCATCAATTAAAATAGAATCGACCTCATCAATAATGGCAAAATTTAATTTTTTCTGTAATCGGCTATCGGTGTCCAATGCCATATTAGTACGCAGATAGTCAAAGCCAAACTCATTGTTCGTTCCATAAATAACATCACACTCATAAGCGGCAATTTTTTCCTCTACAGGCATATCACTAACACAGACGCCAGTAGTTAATCCGAGGAAACTATACAGCTTACCCAATTGTTCAGCATCACGGCGTGCCAAATAGTCGTTCACCGTTACCACATGTACGCCGTCACCCGTTAAAGCATTTAGGTAAACAGCCAAGGTTGCCACCAATGTTTTTCCTTCCCCTGTACGCATTTCAGAGATTTTCCCTTGATGAAGAACAATCCCCCCAATCAACTGAACATCGTAATGACGCAAACCTAATACGCGAAAAGAAGCTTCACGACACACAGCAAATGCTTCATGTAGCAAGTTATCTAAACTTTCTCCCTCAGCAAGTCGGGCTTTAAATTCATTGGTTTTTGCTTTTAGTTCTTCGTCACTAAGAAGCTTAAGATCGTCTTCTAAGGCATTAATTATTTTAATATCCTTTCGTAATGATTTAATAAATCGGTCATTTCTTGAGCCGACGATTTTTTTTGCAATTTTTCCTAACATAGGTATAACCTGTTTTGTAGTTTGTGAGTCTGAAAAGACTACGTTATAATTCGCTAATGATACCTTATTTTGTAATAAAGGTCTTTTATCATTTATTAATCTCTGTGGATATATGGATAAAATAGCGAAAATTCAAGCCTCAGTCTGGGAAGCCCTACAGCATTACCGCGATAATAGCGACCTGCCATTGTGGCGACAGAATGATTTTTCCTATGTCTGTGAGAACACAGAAAACGCCAGAAAATCGATGGCAGTACTAAAAAAGCATCTGCCAAAATCTTTTCACCAGTTAATTCGTTTTTCTCAACCGAAAACACAATGGATATTAACTGTAAGAAAAAGTGCAACAAAGCACAGAGTTACTGCCTTACTTGACGAACTGTCAATGCGTATCGCACGCGACATCGGCTACGCCCCTGCTATTCGCGTTATCGTACAACCCTCACAACAAAAATGGGAAAATTCAGGATTTTCTCTGACTAAAATAGAAGTTAATCGAATTGAACTACCAAGCGAAGAAGAGGCAAAAAAAATCATTGATGAATTTTTAGCCAAACCTTTCGAGGAAAACAAATCACCATAAGAAACTTTATAGTACCGTCATTCTGTCTATTCCGTTCTGTTTATTCCGCTATGCTCAAAATCCACTAATTGTAAACGAAGCAACAATAGTTTGTGGCAATCTCTAACGGTACCCAAGTCACACATAATTATTACTGCAAGGCACATCATCTCAAGCAATTACTGCATCGCTTCCTATGGCATTTTTACGGCATAAAAAAAGCCACTTTGATAAAATCAAAGTGGCTTTTACCTTCACTATCTCTAGCTTAGGTCAAGACTGTAATTACCAGCTAGCTTTACGCAAACCTGGAACATTACCTTCCATTGCTTGCTCACGTAATTTGTTACGGCATAGACCGAACTTACGGTAAACAGCATGTGGACGACCTGTAACACGACAACGACGTTGCACACGAACAGGAGAAGCATTACGAGGAAGCTTCTGTAATTTAACTCTCGCTTCTTCCTTTTCTTCGTCACTAAAGTTTGGACTTAAAATGACTTTCTTAAGCTCAGCACGTTTTTCTGCAAACTTGTTAACAGTTTTAATACGCTTAGCTTCACGGTTAATCATACATTGTTTAGCCATGTTTCACCTTATTTGTTGCGGAACGGGAAACCGAAAGCCGTTAATAACTTTCTCGCTTCGTCGTTGTTTTTAGCAGTTGTTGTTATAGCAATGTCTAATCCACGAATAGCATCAACTTTTTCAAAGTCAATTTCCGGGAACATGATTTGCTCTTTAACACCCATGTTGTAGTTACCACGACCGTCAAATGACTTAGGACTTAAACCACGGAAGTCACGAATACGAGGAATCGCAACATTCACTAAACGGTCTAAGAACTCATACATAGCTTCGCCACGTAAAGTCACTTTACAACCAATAGGCCAACCGTCACGGATTTTAAAACCTGCAACTGATTTACGTGATAAAGTCACAATCGCTTTTTGACCTGCAATTTGCGTTAGTTCTTCAACAGCTCTTTCGATAATTTTCTTATCCGCTGCAGCTTCACCAACACCCATGTTTAGCGTAATTTTCTCTAAACGTGGCACAGCCATAACGCTGGGTGAATTCAACTCTTCTTTGAGCTCATTGACAATTTTGTCATTGTATAATGTTTTTAATCTTGCCATGATTCCACCTTAAATTGCTTTGTCAGATTTCTTAGAGTAGCGAACTTTTTTACCGTCCTCTACACGAAATCCAACTCTAACAGGTTTACTATCTTCAGCCAATTGAACGTTAGAAACATGAATTGATGCTTCTTTTTGGATACGTCCACCAGTTTCACCGCTCATTGGGTTTGGCTTGATGTGTTTAGTTACCATGTTTTGACCAGTAACAACAACACGTTCACCATCAACTTTCTCAACAGTACCAATGCTACCCTTATCTTTTCCAGCGATGATGACGACTTCGTCGCCTTTCTTAATTCTCTTCATCGTCTACTCCTATAAGACTTCAGGTGCCAATGAAACAATCTTCATGTGGTTGCCCGCACGTAGTTCACGTGCAACAGGACCGAATACACGAGTACCGATTGGCTCATTTTTACTGTTCAGAATGACGGCAGCATTGCTATCAAAACGAATCAACGATCCATCACTACGACGTACACCTTTCTTTGTACGTACAACCAATGCGTTGTGAACATCACCTTTTTTAACTTTACCTCTAGGAATGGCTTCTTTCACAGAAACTTTGATGATATCACCGATACCAGCATAACGTCTGTGAGAACCACCTAGAACCTTAATACACATGACTTCTTTTGCACCGCTATTATCAGCGACACTCAGTCTAGATTGCATTTGTATCATAATCTACCTACCTTGCCTTTTCGACAATTTCGACCAATTTCCAGCACTTAGTCTTAGACATTGGACGTGTCTGTTCAATAGAAACGATATCGCCAATAGCGCACTCGTTCTTCTCATCGTGTGCATGACAACGTGTGGTTTTTTTCTCGAACTTACCGTAAACAGGGTGTTTAACCTTGCGTTCAATTAATACGGTAATGCTCTTGTCACCTTTGTTACTAGACACACGGCCGATAAGTCTTCTTTGTGTTTTTTCTGTACTCATACTTTAGCCTTTCTTTTTTGAGCCAATAAGTTGCTTAACGCGAGTGGGTTTGTTCCAACTGCCCAGTCTTATGACGAAGACGAAGCTTGAACTGCTCTTCACGCAACTCGATTAACTTGCTTTCGAGTTGTTCAACAGGCAATACCTGCAATTCTTTTAATGCTTCTTTTTTCATTACATCACCGTTCTTGAAACAAATACTGTTTTAACAGGTAATTTGGCCGCTGCCAGTGTAAACGCTTCACGCGCTATTTTTTCACTCACACCTTCCATTTCGTAAAGCACTGTACCTGGCTGAACTTTAGCCGCCCAGTATTCTACGTTACCCTTACCTTTACCTTGACGCACTTCCAAAGGTTTACTAGTCACTGGAACGTCAGGGAAAACACGAATCCATACTTTACCGCCACGTTTAATATGTCTATTAATCGCACGACGCGCTGCCTCAATTTGACGAGCCGTAATGCGACCACGAGTGGTGCATTTTAAGCCGTACTCACCAAAGCTGACCTTATTGCCGTTTGTTGACAAACCACGG
>PDWI01002578.1_pt1 | contig 26975 bp, 31 predicted proteins | sample 1430891 | NCBI WGS metagenome assembly PDWI01 (sample SAMN01162508, study PRJNA174530) | Oral metagenome, whole genome shotgun sequencing project. | biome: Marine environment; feature: Marine mammal; material: Swab sample of the gingival sulcus; isolation source: swab sample of gingival sulcus... | reverse complement strand
CAGGATGACAGGAACCACAGGGACAACAGGAACCAAATCCCCCTGTCCTTCGGACATCCCCCTTTACAAAGGAGGCTCCAAAAAAATCCCCCTGTCCTTACGGACATCCCCCTTTACAAAGGGGGCATACAGAAATCCCCCTGCTCGCTTCACTCGCTTTCCCCCTTACAAAGGGGGCTCCAAAAAAATCTCTACTCTCTAAGTTCTAAACCCTAAAATCTACCTTCTAACAACTAAAATCTAATCTCTAAAATTTACCTTCTAAATTCTAATTTCTAAATTCTACTCTCTAAAATCTAAATTCTATCTATACACATCAACCGTTGTTCCTTTGAGGTAATAGTTAATAATTTTTTTGTAGTCCCATCACTGCTCTGCCCAATAATGTGCCCCAATTCAAGAAATACCCACTCCATGTCATTTTTGTGCTTTTCATCTTCCAGCTGGATCATCAACTGACTGCAAATAAGAAATAGGCTGACAGTTTTTATTTGAATGCTTCTTGCAAAATTCAAAATATGAAAGGGTTCTCCCATTTGATCCGTGAAAATACCATGGCTTAATGGGTGTATTTCAAAAATAAATAATCTCTTTTTTGGTAGCATCAACGAGAGTGGCAACACGAGGAGCTCGCATCTCATAACCATACCCGAGATACTGCTGAAATGAATCTGGATCATCACTGCCATCATAGAGAGAGGTTGCATACTTTCTATTTTTTGGATTTGCATAATAGTAAGCATATCATCTGGCAGCAACAACGATTGTTTTGATTTTTTCAATAGGATCACTATTCCCCACTTCCCCAAGTCATTTGAGGTACCACTCTATTGGAAGTTCATTGACCACGATGAGTTTCCCTCATATATTATAAATATGGATCGTATCTCGAAAAATATTATCATTGTGTATTTTATTTGTATCCCATTCTGGAATTCGATTCCATGAATCTATTTGAATCTGATTTCACTGAATTTTAAAACTTTTGACCTTGTATTCTCGATTTCAAATTTCAACACGAAGTCGATCATTTCCAATCGGTGAAACTTGTATACGGGTACCCTCAAAAACTGGCTTTCTTCTGCCATCCAGAAATACAAACATACGATTTGTCTCATAAGCAGAAAGCTGTATAAAATCTTTTTTTGGGTATGAAAGTTTGATTTTAATCTTTTTTCCTCAATAGAAAATTGATCGTCATATATGATGTATTTTTTTCGTAATTGCATCTTTTCTCAGCTTCGTATTGAGGGCGAGATATGATGGTTTTTTCTCAATTTTAGTTGGTAGTGTATTGAGAACCGGTGTATGCGCGACATCCAGATACTGTCGCCAAAATGGAATATAAACCTCTATATTTCTTCATGGACATGAAGTATTTCATACGTCAGTATGCCCAACAAGCCCATAACTATAAACTCTCTGGAGAATCTTACAAGATTTTGTGGTACATTTTTTCCATCGAGAAATCCGATTTGAAAGGGTAATTCCATATTTTCTGGCTACATATTGAATCATTTCTTGAAGCGATTCTTTTTGATTTTTGTTGAGGTCGAGAGTTTCATAATCTCCCAGCACAGCGATACCTATAGAGTTTTTATTATTAAAAAGAGCATGCGCTCATACGACATAATCACCACCAGCCCTTCATTCATAGATTCGACCATTTTGTCAGACAATATAATTGTAGCCAATATCTCACCATCCGCGAGAGATAGCATGATAGCGATAAACACCTCGTATCATAGCTTCATCAGAAATTCATCGAGTCTTCTGGTCGGTATGATGAATTACAATTTGATCTTTTTGTCGAGTTTTTTCTATTGGCCATACGAGCCTATGCCCATTTTCTGTATATCGAATACTTTGAGTCTGTGTGGTCTTTCCTCCAGATTTTTTGACAAGCTCTCTTCGAGCAGCATTGATATTGATAGCATCAAGTTGTTTTTGTGTTTTATCAGATTGTAAGTATTCAAGATATCATTTCCAATTTTTTTCTTGGTTTTTATTGTCAGCATAGCGAAGTGACTCATCAGCGCCCCAAAGAGATCTCGGAATAATAGTAGGACGAGCAAAACTCGAAAATGGCTCAAACACCAGTTTTTTTGAGACTGGATTTGTATTCATGCTATGGATCACAATATCCGATGCATCGAGACTATGATGAGATTCAATCTGAAACGAAACAGTTTTTGAAGCTGGTAGAAATGCTGGGAAAGTAAAATATTTTCCAGTTGTATCTTCACCATCAAAATCAATACAGGTACGAGTAGACTCTCCACCAGCTCGCCATCGAAAACAAGTATCCTCTGGATGTGACAGTGTCTTTGGAAGACTGAGATACCAGATATTTTGAGGATGACTTCGCTGAATTGTATATATTTTTTGTTCATTTATCTGCCCAGATCACAATACAAGTGACGTCTGAGTGATATGCTCGTCATAGACTGGATAAAAAGAAAGGCTCTGAAAAAGGAATACGCCTATAAAAATCAGAAAGAGAAAGAAAAATCGAAATTTCATTTGCCAAAATTAATAATAAATGGTATAATACAAAAGTAATTATTTCTCATAATATGACTTTTTATCCTGAAATCAAGCAATTTATAAAAAATATCATTCTTTTTATGATAGTTCTTGCCCTTATTATACACTTTTCATGGGGCTACATTCTGTCATTTTTTTGATTTTCTGCAGAAGCATACAATGATAATTATTTTGAACAGGCAAATATAAACTATATTGGAAATGTTGCAACCGCTCTTTCGCTGAACTTTTGAGGAGTCAAAAATCAGCAAATATCCAATCAAAAATTCAATGTGCAAACCATATCTATCGCCGAAGTCATGAGTGATCCAAGCTATGGAGAACAAAAGCTCATAGAGTCAAATATGCAATCTATCAAGATTTATGCTGGAATTCTCAAGCAAGATATCAATAGACTTCTCGACCAGTGAAGAGGCCGACTCCAAACTCTCGAAGATCATATTTCTCTTCTCAAAAGTTATGAAACAAAATGACAAGAAAGCCTCGGACTGATACAAAACCAAAAATCCGATCTTCAAGCTCTGATCAATGATACAGAAAACAAAAAACAAGAGGCAAAAAATATTTTGCAAAACTCCTATCAAACCCTTACCTATGATGGTGTAGAAAAAGCAATTAATACATACCTTACGGTAAAAGACATCAATGTACGGGCAAAAATTTATATGATATATCTCAAAAGATTTGATCGATCATACGCAATACTCCAGCAAAAAAATAAAATCCTGCAAAATGTACTCATACAAAACAAAGAAGCAATCGCAAAAGACGTCACAGTCGTAATTCCAGAGGTTGGCGCTCAAATTGTAAAAGAACTCGGACTTATTGAAACACAAAGTGATCAAGAAGCCCGAGCATTGCTCAAATAAATGAAATTACATTTGAGGAGGATTTATCTTTCAGTATATTCTTTTTTGTATACATCGACAAAATCATCATACCTATGAAGTTTTGTTTTTATAGCATAGTCCTCTCATTGTCCAACCGTTACTTCATCAGGTTCTTTGACAGTGATACCATAATCCCAGTTTTTATTGATATAAATTCACTCAACGAGCTCAAAAGGTCAGGCGACTGGCTCTCAATTCAAATCAATGGTATTGCTTGGTAGCTTCTCATACAATGCATCAGGATTTCTCGCATCACTGGCTATGTAGAGAATATACTCTTTGACATAGACATGTTTGGTTGGATTCAAGAAAGCTGAAATTTCAGTGAGCTTTTTTTCAAAATTTCAAAGGTCTTTTCCATCAACTTTTAGATTGTGTTTTCCTGTTTTTAATGGTACCTCTATAAGAGATTTTGCTGGAATTTTTATCGCGTTTCAATCATCGAACTGAATAGAGAGTTCTTTGTCTGTAGGATTATCGACATAAATATTTGTCGCTCATTTATAAAAATAGTACCCAATTCCTCAAACAAGAGACAAAACGAGAAAAATAATAATTCATATTTTGAGTTTACCCCAAATACTTCTTTTTGAAGAAGTATTTTCTGTGTTTTCACTCACTTGAGTGATTCCGTCGAAATTGTTTTCCATAATCAAAAAATTAAAAAAATAAGAAAGAGTTTGATGGTACCCACAGTAGGGATCGAACCTACGACCTTTAGCTTAGAAGGCTACTGCTCTTCCACTGAGCTATGTGGGCAAAAAAGTGGAGAAAGAAATATCTTGGGTGATAGCATATCCAAAAACCTGTTTTCGTCAAATTTTTTGTACAAAAAAACAAAAGTTTTTTTACATTTCTTCCCTACAAAAAGACTTTTTTACAAATTTTTGACAGGTAATTTTTTTCCCGTTTGAAAGAAATGCATTTTTTTGTATACTTTCTTTATATTTCTTAATTTTTATTATCTATGAAAGTACGAATAAAAACTTCTATTAAAGAGGATATTGCCTACAAAACAGATGGTGCTTGTGCCTTTGATTTTCGTTCAAGTGAAGATGTTTCATTTGCTCCAAGAGAGTGGAAATTTATCGAAACAGGTACGGTCGTAGAAACACCAAAATGATACATGCTTATGATTGCGCCAAGATCAGGAACATTCAAAAATTATAAGCTTATGCTCGTCAACAGTATTGGAATCATTGACCAAGACTACTCTGGTGATAATGACACCATCAAATTTGCCTATATCAATATGTCGGATGAAACAATAGAAGTCAAGACTGGCGATCGAATCGGACAAGGAGTATTTGTAAAAATTGAGAAGCCGGAGTTTGAATTTGTCGAAAATATGAACAACAGTGACCGAGGTGGATTTGGAACCACAGGGAATAAATAATTATTTACTTTTTTTAAAAAAAATGAATCAAGAACAACAGTATCTCGACCTTCTTCAAAAGATTATGAATGAAGGCAACGACAAAATGGATAGAACTGGCGTGGGAACACGATCAATTTTTGGGCATCAAATAAGGTTTGATCTCTCAAAATGATTTCCCCTTCTAACAACAAAAAAAGTCTTTATTCGCGCAATTATTCACGAGCTTATCTGGTTTCTCTCAGGTGATACCAACATCAGATACCTTGTCCGAAACAATGTGAAAATCTGGAATGAATGGGCATTTTCAAAATACCTCAAAAAAAATAATCTTGATGAAAAAATCCCTCGATACTCTGATGAATGGAATACAGCCCTCCTAGAATTTGTAGAAAATATCCGAAATGATAGCGACTTCGCAAAAAAATGGGGAGACCTCGGTCCAGTCTATGGAAAACAGTGGAGAGCCTGGGAAACCCGAAAGGGAAATTCTATTGATCAAATCCAAAATGCAATCGATACCATTCGAAACAATCCAAACTCAAGACGAATTCTCGTCTCCGGTTGGAATGTATGAGAAATAGAAGATCTCATCAAAGATCCAGATACAGCTCCCCCACCATGTCATACGCTCTTCCAATTTTATGTGGCAAATGGCAAACTCTCTTGTCAATTGTATCAGCGTTCTGCTGATGTATTTCTTGGTGTGCCTTTCAATATTGCATCGTACGCCCTCTTGACAATGATGATAGCACACGTTACAGGACTTGAAGCGGGGGATTTTGTCCATACTTTTGGTGATGTACATATTTATAGCAATCACTTCGATCAAGTCAAAGAACAGCTCTCTCGAGAACCAAGAGGTTTTCCAACGATGAAAATCACAAAAAAAACAGATGATATTTTCACTCTTACCTATGAGGATTTTGAGCTCGAATGATATGATCCACATGGTGCAATCAAGGCTCCTATTGCCGTTTAATTTTATCGTATGTATATAGTTTTTGAAGGAATTGTCGGTGCCTGAAAATCGACGCAAACAAAGCGACTGACAGAGTATCTAGAATCCCCTTGGCAACAAGTCGTACAAGTCAGAGAGCCCGGATCAACCCCTATCGCCGAGGATATCCGCTACCTTGCCCAGTGAAAAAGCTGGGAAAATGAAGAGATGCATCCACTGACAAATGCCTATCTCTACGCAGCAGCACGATCACAAACCCTTCATACTGTTGTAAAACCAGCCCTAAAAGCATGAAAAACCGTGATTGCTGACCGATCACTGCTCTCTTCCCTTGCCTATCAATGAGAGGCTCAGTGACTAGGACTCAATACGGTCCTCTCAATAAACTCAGAGGCTGTCAAAGAGATTCTTCCAGATATTATTTTGTATATGGATCTTGATATTGATACTGCACTTTCACGGACTTTTGATTCTAGGGGTGACAAGTGGGAGACAATGTGAAAAGAGTTTTTTGAAAAAATTTCTCACGGGTATGAAAAATGTGAAAAGTTGGATTTATTAAAAAATAAAATAATTCGTATTGATGCCACTGGAAGTGAAGATGAAATTTTTGAAAGAATCAAGCATGCTCTTGTGCCACAAAAATACTTCAATGATTTGACGACATATGACGCATATTTCTGAGAAGAAAATGGAATTGGAAACAAATTCAAAAAACATGTACGCTCTTTTTGAATCAAAGCCTTTGCCAGTGATCACTGGGAAGTCGGACACATCACCGGAAGTATATTTATCACAAACGAAACCTTTGACAAGGTTCTTCTCATGCATCACAAAAAACTTGATAAGTGGCTCCAATTTGGCGGTCACTGTGATGGATCATTCAAAGTACTCGATGTATCAATACGAGAATTTCAAGAAGAGTCTGGCATAGATAGAGCTCCTCAAATATACTGTTTTGACAAAGAAAAGGACTTTTGTATTTTTGATCTTGATATTCACGATTTACCACCAGATACAAAACGAAATTGACCAGCTCATAAGCATTTCGATATGCGGTTTCTCGGGATTATTCCAGAAGATGCACTAATCAATAAATGTAATGAAGAGGTCAATGAAATCAAATGGTTTACTCTAGAAGAAGCTCAAAAACACATCCAGGAAGAAAGCATACAAAGAATGCTCAAAAAACTCAAAAATATTTAATTCATACTTTTCATACTTTCAAATTTTATGAAAAATAATCTCTTCATCATAGATCTCTACAATCTTATTTATCGTATGTTCTATGCTGTTCCTCAAATGCACACACGAGATGGAAAACCGGTCAATGCTATTTTTTGAGTTGCTAAATTCCTCAAATCACTCTCTCAAGAAAATCCAGAAAGTTGCATCATTGTTGCCAGTGACAGTGGAAAAACCTTCCGATCCGAGATATTTGAAGCATACAAATGAACTCGTGATCGTATGCCCGATGACCTACGATCTCAGATAGAAACGATTTTTGAGCTTTTTGATGCTGCCCATATACCAATTATCACAAAAAAATGATATGAAGCTGATGATATTATTGGTTCATTGGCACAGCAAACCCTTGACCAAAAGATTGATTTCAAGACTATCATCATCTCATCAGACAAAGATCTCTGTCAATTTGTTTGTGATGAAAAGGTGCATATCTATGATGCGATGAAAAAGAAATTCCTGAAAGAAAAAGATATTATAGAAAAGTTTTGAGTTCCAAAACATCAGGTGCGAGACTATCTGGCAATTGTATGAGACTCTTCCGATAATATCCCTGGAATTGCTGGATTTGGACCAAAAAAAGCCGTGGCACTCTTAGATGAGTTTGGCTCACTTGAAGGTATTTATAAAGCTATTGGAATAGATAATTACAATGAAGACATGGAAATTTCTGATGCAATCAAAGAAGATAATAGCTCTATCAAAAATATAAAATCTATCACACCTAGAATGCGATCTCTTCTTCTCGAAAATATTGACAACGCCTTTCTCTCCCAGAAACTTGCTACCATCGTGACTGATTTATCCATTGAAGTCAGCTGCTCTTTTGTGGGGAAAAACCTCGAAACAGATACATATATAGATATTCTCTCTTCTCTTGATTTTCGCTCTCTTATACCAAAAGAACAACAAAAAGAACATAAGCTTCCCTCAATACAAGCAAAAAAACTCAACTCCTATGAGACTTTTATAGAGAGTATTCATGCTATACAAAATCCAACCAGTATAAGTCTTGATATGAAAAATAAAGAATTCTCCTTTTCTTCTTGAGAAGAAGTCTATACAGTCTCAACAAGAGATATCGATATCATACCATTTTTTGATATTCTCACAGAAAAAAATATCCCAATTATTGCCTATGATATAAAGAAAATATTAGGAGAAATCAAAAGATATAAAAACCAGATAACTCTCCAAAGTGAAAATCAAAAATCACTTTTTTAGAGAGAAATACTTCCCGAAAAACTATTGATAAAACTGCCAGTTATGCTGCCTTTTTCGTATATGAAATCAAGACTGAGTTTGTGTGGTTGGGATTTTTTCGAGGGCACCAGAAGCAATCAAATCTTCTCCTGTTTGCGCATGAGGATAGCCCCGGGCTAGATTGGTAATATACGATTGGTAGATTTGAGAAACTCCCCTCTCAAAAAATACAAAACAGTATTCCGTGGGTGTATCTCACTGTACTGGCATAGAAAGTGATTTTTCTTTTGAACTCAAATCAGCAATCCACTTCGCTGTAAAAGATGAAGTTTTCTGAAGACTTTCAAGGGCCCAGAGAGAGGAATCGATACATGTTTTATTTTCTTGTATATTTGGAGTTGACGCCGCCATAAGAAGAAACTTTTGAGCCATTTTTCTCTGGTCATACGTTGGAGACGATAAAACTGCCAGCACTGGGCTAGCGGTGGGAGCGCTGTCCTGTAATCCAGCAATGGTATAGTAGTACCGCGACTTTGGCATATCATCCAATTCTGAATACTGAAATCACAAGTAATAAGCTATCGTAGCTGCATCTGGACAGAAATTGCGTAGACTTTGGTCTCGAAAGATACGAGGATGAAATGAGGTATTTTTGATTTGAGTCAGCTTTTCTTGGTTACATAGTTGCTCAACTCACCACGATCAAATTTTGACAGCTCTTCGAATATATTCTTTTTTTTCTGCAGACAGAGGCTTGTTGCTATTTCTCATCGGAGTAAGGAGGAGCGCCCACTCATACGGTGTGATAAAGTATGGGTTTATTTTTACAATGGTATCAATCATCGCATGAGAGAAATCGAGATATTTTCACCCTCTAATATTTGAACCAATTGATTGAATCAGTCCTATCCACTGCAAATCTGCTGCTGTATTCTCATTTCACAGACTTATATTTTTTATAAACTCTGGTCACAAAACAAGGGCAGGATATTCTTGTTTCTGGTTTTGTATTTCTCTGTATTGATTCAAGGAAGCTCAAAGAGAAATATATCCTGAAATAAGTCATAGCGATACAACAATGAAGAGAAGAAAAAAGTGAAATTTCTTTTGTTTCATACTTTTCATACTTGTGGATTATATACCAACTCCGTCTTCTGAAAGCTCCGAAAGAGAGTGTCGTACATCGACTTTTTTTGGCTCTGGTGAAAGCGATCCACTATATGTCATATGAAGTTTTCTTTCTTTTCTCTCCCCCTCACTGTGTGTCTCCAGTCATTCTATCCCCAATTGAGAAACATAATTGTGGGCTTTTTTTCTTTCAAATGAGTTAAAATTTGGAAAAATAACCTCCTTTCCATTGGACCGAATTTGTGCAATTTTTGAGTCAATAAAACGAAATAGCTTTTTTTCTTTGAGTTTCATATAGTCATTGACTTCTAAATGAATGTGATGGAATTCTCATGTTTGTACTTCGATCATTCTCGAGAGAAGATGTCGCAAAGATTGGAAACTTTTTCCATGAACACCGATTAGCAAGGCACTATCAGGCGTTTGTATATTGATGTGTACCCCCTCTTCATCATCCTTTATCTCGAGAGAATCAAGGGTAATTTGCATTTTTTCAAAAAATGTCTGAATATAAGAAAAATCCATAAACGTAAAAAATAAGAAAATATATACCTATTATATAGAAAAATCAAAAAAATAAAAACTTTTCTCTTTTTTCTCTCAAGGCATCCGATGAAATAGAGGAAGAAAGAAAAAAAATTTGCTTTTTTAAGTTTTTTTACTATACTCATACCAGTATAATATATACTTTTTTATTTTATTATTTGTTTTATTCATATGAAAATCAAAGATCAAGCTGCAAAAAAAGCAGTCACCAATCGACTCCGCCGTATAGAATGACAGATTCGCGGTGTCATCCAGATGATAGAAGACGAAGCTCCAGTAAAAGGAATTTCTCAACAACTCTCGGCTATTCGATCTGCTATGACACATGCAGTGTACGAAGAATTTTTCTGTGCTATGGATCGAACCCTCGAAAAAAAATGAGGAAATATTTGAGAAAAAGAGCTCTCTGACCTCAGAAAACTTCTCAAGGCCATTCGATAATCGCATCAAAATCATCTTTTTTTATCACTTTCACACTATCAAAATCTGATTATTTTTCTCTCAATCAGATGGAGAGCACTTGTAAAATGTAAAAAGGTGATTTTTTTATTGTGTGTGCACGATCCCTATCCACTGCCCTGTTTCAAGAGAAAAAATAGGAGCCCCGCTGTCTCCTGACAAGAAATTGAGATTTGTTTTTATTCCTCCTGAAATAGTATGCATATTTCAGTATCCATCAATTCATCGAATATGCGTAGATGGATCGAGAATTGTACCTGTCAAAAATTGTAAACTTCCATTTCTATATACTCCTACTTGTATATTTTCTCATTTTCTTGCAGGATTTGGATATTTCTTTTGAAATGATGCATCATCTCAACATATCATCCATGCTATATCTCTCTTAGTATCTTTTTCTTGCAGTGTACAGTTTGTTTTCTTTCCTACTGAAAGAAAAGCAATATCATCTCACACACTATGAGCTGTTGTGATGTAAGTATTTCCAATTTTATATACAGTACCGTGTATTTGCGTATTTCATTTCGATACCGTCAGAGGCAGAATTGATGTATCTTGTGTGCCTTTGCAGCCTCAGAAAGAGAAAGACAAAAGTACAAGAAAAGTAGTAAAAAATATTTTCATATTTCTGATAGTATAGTATTTTTGAAAAAAGTAAAGTTGATTTTTTCAAGAAAATGTATATACTGTCGTCTGTATTTTATTTTTTAATATCTTTTTTTTATGAAAATGCTCAAAGAATTTCGAGACTTTGCCATGAAAGGCAATGTTGTAGATCTTGCTGTTGCTGTCATCATTGGTGGCGCTTTTGGTAAAATTGTTACCTCTCTTGTCCAGGATATCATCATGCCTGCAATCGGGAAAGTCACTGGAGGCATCGACTTTTCAAATATGTATTATGCCTTTGGAAATGAGAAAATTACTGAAGGTATGACTCTTGTGGAAGCTCAAAAAATAGGAGCCGTTATGGCCTATGGTAACTTCCTTACCTTCGTAGTCAATTTCATTATCATCGCGCTTTGTATTTTTGCTATTATCAAAGCAATGAACGCCACAAAGAAAAAAGAAGAACCAAAAAAAGAGGAACCAAAAGGACCAACACAAGAAGAGCTCTTGACAGAAATCCGAGATCTCCTCAAAAAATAAGAAATATACTTTTCTTGTCACCAAAAAACTCCTCATATTCAAGTGGGGAGTTTTTCTATTTGAATTTTATCAAAAAATATATATACTCAGGTCCATATGAAACACAAAAATATTATCTACATTACTGGTGATGATAGCTTTGGAATTGAGCGAGAACTCAACTGACTTATCAGTATCTTTGAAAAGAAATATGGAAATATAAATATAGAGAAGATTGCCCTGGAGAATGCTCACAAAATTCATGAGAGCTTATTTTTGTCTCTGTGACTTTTTAGTGAAAAAAGACTCTTTATCATACGAGGGTCTCAGTCTTCAAAAAACACCAAAAAAAAAGAGGTGCCATGACTTGAAAGTGTGCTCGAAAATATTCATGGTACCCTCTCCGAAGATACGATACTTATCTTTGCTTTTCTCCCGAAAACAGAAAAAAAACTCGAAAATTGGCTCAAAAAACATGCAAGCCTCAGAGAAAAAAAATTTTCTTGGCTCCCAAGTGCATGGACACCTCGAACAACTCTTGACGCAAAGTATGTAGCAAACATACTCTCGCTCTACAAAAAATATGAATCACTTCGTGACAATTATAATCCCAATCCTTGGATTGCTCATGAAATCATGCATACCATCGAGATGGCAGAAATACTTAACGATAGCGGTACAACGCTTGATATGCCAACCATTGAAAAACTCATTCATGCCTACCAATGATGACACTTGTTTCAGTTCATTGATTCTATTCTTGCTGGAAATATCCAAGCAAGCATCAAAAAACTACAAGCTTTCTACCATCATGATAGTATCTATCCATTTTTGGCAGGACTTGTGAGCTCACTTCGAAATAGTCTCTACGTCATCACACTTCGAGACCTGTGAAAAAGTGTACAATATATTGCGGAGCATCTCTCAATGCACTCAAACCCAAGAACCAACGCATTCTTGATTCAAAAATCATACAAAAGCTCTCTTTCACAAAAAGAAATCAGTAATTTTTATCAAAAAATAATTTCTAAGAAAATACTCTACCAAAGCGGATTTTGAATGAAAAAAAGTGAATTATGAATACTTTTTGAAATTGAACTAGCCCTATTAAATTTGAAAAAATAATTTTTTTCTATACAATAACAAAGCTTTTTATTTTTCTATATTCATATTTTATGATCAAACCAATTATTGCAGGAGTTGCTCTCCTATCTATCGCCTCATGTTCTGGACTTGGAATTCAGAAGTCTCAAACAGACAAAACAAACCAATCAGGTGAAGTAATGAAAGTTTCAACCTGAGCCGACGACTCAAAACCGGCTCAAACAAGTACTGGTGGAACTAAGTTTACCACTGGACAAGATGGAGCTATGATGACTCTCAACTATACACTGCGTGAAGGAAGTCCTGACGGAAAAGTTCTCGAAACAACCATCGAATCTGTCGCAAAAGAAAATGACATATATACAACAGGAGCTATTTACCAGCCATTCTCTACTTTCCTCGGAAAAAATCAGGTTATCAAAGGATTTGAAGAAGGGCTTATGGGAATGAAAAAATGAGATAAAAAAGTTATTGTAGTTCCACCAGAAAAATGATATGGAACTGGAGAAACACTTCAAAAGGTCAATAAAAACCAAATCGCTCCAGAAATTACCGTTACCCGCGATAAGAATTTTATCAGCGATACTATCGTAAATACCTTTGATATGAACGTCTTTCCAGACAATATCAAACAAAAACTCAAAAATACAAAAGTAGGAGAGACTTTCATAGAAAATGGAACAAATGCTATTGTAAAAGCAAAAACTGATACTGGGATTACTCTTGAAATTCAAAATACACTCAATCCTTTTTATAAAAAAGCAAAAACTGTTGGTACAAAAGTAAGTACGCCTCAAGCTGATTTTACTATCAAGTCTCTCACAGAAACTGGTGTTGTCTTAGATGTTACAAACAAACAAAGTCCTTTTTATAACAAAAAATTTGAAGTCGGATCACAGGTTGAAATCAATGGCACAAAAATCGCAATTCGAAAAATTGACGGTGATACCATTACCGTCGGACAAACACACCCTCTTGCTGGAAAAACACTCTATTTCGATGTAGAAATTCTCGATGTGAAATAAAACACTTTCAATCCATATTCTTGCTCTTTTTCCTCAAAGTCTCGAATCGTATCTCGAGAGCAGTATCCTCAAAAAAGCCCAAACCTCTGGGCTTTTTGAATATCATCTTCATAATCTGGCTCATTGGAGTGTAAAAAATACAAGAAGGGTTGATGATCGTCCGTACGGAGGCGGTTCTGGTACAATCATATGAGTTGAGCCTCTCTATAATGCAATTATTTCTCTTGAGCAAAAATACTGAGATTTTGATGAAATTATCTATATGAGTCCGACAGGAAAGACAATCAATCAGGAAATTCTCGAAGAAGAAATATCCAAGCTTCCTCAAAAGATTCTCATTATTTGTGGACACTATGAGTGAATTGATGCACGAATTTTTGAGCTCTTTACTATCACAGAACTCTCTATTTGAGACTATATACTGTCAAGTGGAGAACTTGCAAGTCTTGTTCTCATTGATGGACTTGTCAGACTGATTCCATGAGTCCTCTCACAAGAGTCTCTTGAAGAAGAAACGTTTAGTCAAGACATACACAGACAAGGGGAATATCCCCAATATACAAGGCCCGAAGTCTTTCATGATATATCTGTCCCAGAAGTCCTGGTCTCTGGTAATCACAAGAAAATAAAAAAATGGAGGCAAGATAATATTCGCTCTCTTCAGTAAGAGAAATTCTACTGATCAAGATAATAACTTTGGTCATCAATCAAAATCATTTTTTGCGGCGCAATAATAGAAATATTTTCAGGTTGTGAAGAAAGAGATGAAAGTACTCATAGAATCTGCGAATTGTATGCAGGAATATCGAGGAGGAAAATTTCAAACTCTGGAGAATTAAACTGACCAATAACAGAAATAGGAACTCAGTTGACTTGAAAAGTGATCTGAGAAAACAGTCCATCTTCTTTTTGGAATGAAACTTGAATTCCATCAATATTTCTTGATTCTTGATCCTCATCAAGAGGTGTACCTCCTACACTTCCTTCATCAATTGGTGGTTCTGTGACCGTTTCTTCTTCTTGTTTTTGTGAAACCCGTACAATCGTATCATCTTCTAAGAGAGGAAGTGGTGTTTTTTTGTCAACCGCTACATATGGATCATTCAAATATCATTTGTATGCATTTTTTCGTATCATAGCAAGAAATCATTTAAGGTAAATAATATCAGTTTTCAGTCGAGAAATTGATTGAGTATTATCGGAATTTTCATGAGCTTTTTCAAGTTGTGAATTATATATCTTCTCTGCAAGGTCAGTTACTTCTGTTAAGTAGGTACGAAATGCAATAGAAACTTGAGCCTCATCTCGTTTTACAATATCGTCTCGTAAATAGAGAGTTCCATCTTTGACAACAACATACGTACCATAAACAGAAAGACGAAGTCGATTCATCATTGGTTCATAAAACTGTATGACAAGGCTTTGTTGAGCATTTTCTCGATCGGATCAATTTGCAAGTCATTTTATATACTGCTGTGTTGCTTTAAAAATAGTAATATAAATCTGAAACACTACTCATTTATCATCTTCAAGGGCTTCTTTCTCAATTCTATTATTTTTATCACTCATTTTCTCAAAAATTTTGAATGCATACAATGAAAGGTCAAAGTAATCTTTTGTATCCATTTCCCCCATATCAAGAGTTTTTTTGAGCTCTTCGGCAGCCCGCAAATACGTATGTATACCAGTGAGGCGCATATCTTTTTCAATAAGATTTTCAGAAAAAATACTTGAGAGTGCTTCAAAAAGTTTTGTCTTTCTTGAAGTTGGAGCCACACCAACAATACCAGCAACGGTATTATAAATTGCTTTGAATTGAAGATTATTTTTCTTCTGAAAGAGAGCAAATCGCCCATCAATCAAAAACTGTTCCATAATTTTTGGAATTTTATTATTTGGGTCAATTTTATTGGCAACACCAAGAATTCTATAGTATTCTCGAGAAAGTTTTTCAGGACTCATATCATTATTTGTCACAGCTTCTGAAAGGACAAACTGTAATTCTCAAAGAAGACGGTGGATTTTTTTTGTTGGATTTTTCAGCCATTTGACCTTATTACTTGGGTTGAACTCTCTATTCTCAAGGGAATATTGTTTAATAAGTCGCACCGCTTGAACTCGATCTTGAAAAGAAACTTGAAGCATTTCAAAAAGTATTTTTGTCTTTTTTGGAAGTCGATACATAAAATAGGCATCTTTTTTGTTTGAAGTATTAACGCGTGGATCAGCAAACTCAATACCTGTACCCAGTCCCTCTACTTTTGCCTGCAATACTTGTACAATTCTGAGAATATCAGCATTTTTGAGATTTTTATTTTCTTTCGGGTCAAATCGCACATACATACCTGGAAACAAAATCATGTCTGTCATTTTCTTCCCCTCAGAAAGGAAGGTAAGTTCACCAATACTATCAACTGAATAAACAGAAACTGTACCATCTTCTTCTTCTCAAAAATAGACACTTCCATTGGTAATGGTTTCGAAACTATATCGCCCTTTTTTATCTTGTATTGTATAATTCTTGAATGGATCATAGAGAGAAAAAATGCAAGAAATATTCCCAATCTCTATCGTTGAATCATTTTTTTGTTTAAATTGATCTACAAGGTAAGAAACAGGCTTTCCATATGTTGGCAAGACAAAAGCATTTGCCAGTCGCCCAAAAGAAACTCTAACAGCTTTATCTTTTGGAAAATCCTTTTCCAAAGGGAAATTTGTCTTTCCTGATCCAACTTTTTCGAGAGATGATACTTTGATGCTACCAGAACTTGTAATTGATGCCATATCAAAATGGAGAGATTGTTCTTGGGTTTTTACATCTGCAATATCAGCGGAAGTAAAGGAAATATCAAGAGTGAAAATGATAAAAAAATACGCACCTACAAGGGCAAAAAGTGTTGTGAGTGTATATCGAAATAAGATAAACATAAAAGAAAATTAAAATTCACTCATAGTGTATCAGATTTACCGAAAAAAAGCAAGTATCCTCAGAAAAAATCTTTCATTTCCTATTGACAAAGTAAGCTATTTATTTTCTATATTTTTACAATGTGATTGAATATCTGTTTCGAGAAGATTTACTATTTTTGGACGATTTGAAAAAATCACACTTACTTCCCTATTATTATCAAGAGCATTTTGAGAGAGATTCTGACTTCAGAGAAACACTGTAGTACTGTCAAGTATCATTACTTTTGCATGAAGATATGGACTGGAGGCTTGTTTCCAGCGAAACTGAGGATACACCGAAGCCAATTCTCTATTTTCTTGGGTTCCAGAGACGCAAATATCTATAGAGATTGTTGGTTTTGTTTTTTTCAGATTTGCAAGCTGGTCAAGTATGTCCTGATCAGATATATACTGCATATACAATTGAATATGTGAATCAGCGTGCTGCAAAAGATACTTCACTCAAGAGCGAGCATTTATAGGGGCAACTGCCAGAGAGTCTGGAAATTTTATTTTATTCGAAAGGTTCTTATGAGAAAAATCGGCAGCAAACAAAGAAGTAAGAAAAGTATGAATTTCTTTATTATCTCAAAAAATTATATATTCTTTATTTTTAAAAAGTGAATAGGTAAGGTTTCATGTACTTACAAAAAACCGACTATCTATGATTCAAAACTTTGCATGTGTAAACTTATATCTATCATTATCGCTGTACACAATATCCACTCACCGCTTCTGAAAATAAGAAGCAATTGACCGATTTATTGTCGGTGTTTTGTATACATTTGGTTCCAAAATCACTCGAACATCAACTCATCGATTTTTCGCGTCAATAAGAGCATCAGCTATATTTTTATTTGTCCATATATACACTGCGATCCACACTTTTTCTTTTGCTTCTTTTATTGCATTCGTAAGCATTTTCTCTCATCATTTATTTGGAAAACTATATAAATCAAGCGTGCCAGAAATAGCAAAATTTTTCTCTGAGTCTTCTTGAATACTTCAAGTATGAAAAGTATGAATTGAAGAAAAATGCTCATCATATTCATCTATCCACTTTCAAGAACAAGAAATCAATACAAAAAACAGTGATACCAAAATACCGAAGATGGACAGTGAAGATTTCATAGATATTATACTTTTTGTTCTCATGATGAGTGATCTTCATTTTCATCTCATCACTCCTCATCAGCATGAGCGCCAACTTCATGAAACTCAACCCGATAGTGAGAGTCAGATTTTTTTCGATAAAAACCAATAGAGCCTATATTATATATAATAGAAAGGAAGGCTGCCGATACGATATTTGAAAGCATTAACTTGTATACCATCAGCACAACGGCAAGAGGGATAATAATATTTTGATGCGACATTACAAACTCAAATATAAACGACGGGCGGATTGATTCTTGGTAGTATTGCCAATCTCGAAGCCAGACAAATAGAGTACCAACACGAAAGATATACGCCTGCTCAATCATATAAATCACAACTGAAAAGAGTCCAATACACAGAAAAAATCCCACAAACATATATTGAAGAGAGTATAGTATAGGATTCGTGGTTTCAGAGACAACAAGTCATCAATGAAATGGAAAAAATACTGCCAGCAACAAGACTAAATAAACCGCAATACTCACGACAAAAACCGACAATCCAAATGGTAGCAAGCCACCACTTGTGCCAAGTGAAGGATTTGAAAGAAGAAGAACGACAAGGAGAATATAGACGGCAAGTCAAACAATAGCTCAGAAAGCGATCTCATACAGACTATGAAGCGATATAAAGTAGTATCAAACAAATACAAACACAAAACATGTCATAGCAAATATAACATCAAAAAAAGTGACATCAAAAGTGTGAGCAAGCGCTGTGATAATTTCCATACTATGGATTGTATGCAAGAAAGACAGAAAATCAAATTTATTTTATCGATACTGCAGTGCTGTCATATATGCAATTGCCAGAGCATCAGCCGCATCATCTGGTTTTGGAACTTCACGAAGAGAGAGTATCATCTTGATAGCCTGTTGCATTTGTTTTTTTTGGGCCCTCCCATTTCCAGTGATTGCTCGCTTGACCTGAAGCGGAGTAAACTCTTGAATCTGTACTCACTGAGATGCTAGCGAATGAATAATAACACCTCTTGCCTGCGCCACATCAATTCCATTTGTAATATTGCGAAGAAAAAATAATTTTTCTATCCCAGCAACAGTAGGACGGTAGGTTTCGATAAGTTCTTGGAGATCTCTGTGGATAAGAAGTAATTTATCGGTAAGAGAAATGCGAGGCGGCGTCTCAATAACTCAATATTCAATGACTCGGATTTTTGTATTTTCTTTTTCAACAAGAGCAAATCAAATTGTAGTCGTACCAGGATCTATACCGAGAAAAATCATAAATAATAAGGAGAGGGGAATAAAAATATATTAGAAGAAAAGTATATGCAACTTTCGAGAAAAAGCAATTTTCATAAACATAAAAAAATCCCCTGCCATTTGGCAAAGGATTTTTGCAGAAAAGTAGACTTCAAATAATACTTATTTGAGTTCAACCGTTGCTCCAGCTTCTTCAAGTTGAGCTTTGATTTTTTCTGCTTCATCTTTTGGAGCATCTTTTTTGATTTCACCACCGTTGTCAGCAAGTCCTTTTGCATCACCAAGACCAAGTCCTGTGATTTCTCGGATCACTTTGATAACAGCGATTTTTTGTCCACCAGCAGATGTGAGCATAACATCAAATGATGATTTCTCATCATCTCCTGCATCTCCATCAGCACCACCAGCAGCAGCAACAGCAACAGGTGCAGCAGCAGAAACACCAAATTTTTCTTCCATTGCAGAAACAAGATCAGCAAGCTCTACAATAGTAAGTCCTTCGACGAGTTCGAGAACTTTTTCAGCATTCTTAGAAAGATCAGCCATAATAATAAAAATAAAAAAATAAAATATATGTAAGAAGTTCTATGAGAGTCAAGAGATTTGACTTTGTCATTCTGAACTGGTTTCAGAATCTCTCCTTCAAAGGATTCTTAAGATCCTGAAATAAATTCAGGATGACGAGACAGAAATGCCATAGTTTCTTGAAGACATATCGAGATAGAATCTCGTCAGTAGCTCGCTTGTATCAAGAGAGCTACCAGACAAAATACTATTTCTCTTGCTTTTTCTCTTCTGGTTTTTCTTCTTTCTCAGCTTTTTCATCTTTTGGTTCTTCTTTCTTTTCCTCTTTTTTCGCAGGAGCCTCTTTCTTTTCATCTGCTTTTACTTCTTCTTTTGCAGGAGCATCTTCTTTTTTCTCTTCTTTTTCTGCTTTTGGAGCTTTTTCTGTCTTTGTTTCTGCTTTTGGAGCTTCCTCTTTTGCTTCTTCTTTTGCAGGAGCTTCTACCGTCAGATCAGATACTTTTTCGAGAGATTTAGCTTCCAAATCAGATTTTGCTCCATCAAAGAATCGAGCCAATCCAGAAAGTGGACTCATCATAGATCCAAGCATTTTTGCAAGGAGAGTGTCTCGTGATGGAAGTGATGCAATTTTAGTAATCGTATCTGCATCTACAAGTTTCTCCTCGAAGTAACCTCCCACAAAAGTCATTTTCTCGGCTTTTTTCCACTCTTTTTGTTTTGCAAATTTATTTGCAATTCCAAGTGGAGCCACGGCGTCGTCTTTTGCTATGATCATAGCAACTTGACCAGGAAGTGTATCAATATCAAGCTCGAGACCAAGTGCATTCTTAAATGCAATACGCATCAATGTTTTCTTAGCAATAAGAAATTTTGCGTTTTGTGCGAGCAATTCTCGTCGCATATCAGTCACTTCTGATACAGTGATTTTTTGGTTTGAAGTGAATCCGACACTTTTTGCCTCTTTCAAAAGAGCCTCAAGTGCGGCAAGTTGCTCAGCTTTTTTTGCTTTTGTAACAGCCATAATACAGTAAAGTGTAAAATACCAAATCGGTATAAAAATAAAAAATCGTGCTATCGCACGAAAGATACCTTTTCACGAAAAATCATCAAATTTTTCAAGGTTTCCATCTCGGTAGGATTTTAATGCCTATTGGCACCCTACTTTCTTCGATAGTAGGGCTCATTATATAGAAAATAAATTTTTGTCAAATTTTTTGGATAAGAAAAGTAAAAAAAGATTGTTTTTTCCTGAAAAAAACATATAATGCAGGTATTGACTTTATTAAAAAAAAAAATTGAGAAATCTATATGTATAGAAAAGTATTTACTCCAAATCTCAAAAAGTCATATACATTTACTCACAACAAAAAAGAAATCGTGTCATCTCTTAAAAATGTGAAAAAGATTGAAAAAATAGAAAAAGTTCTTGTAGAAAATAATAAAAGTATTACAAAAGCTTGGTCTGTTGTATTTGAAAATACAGACTGAACTCTCATAACTCAGTATTTGGATGATACATATCTAAAAGAACTTAAATAATATGAAAATAAGAATTCTCGTCATAAGTATCGTACTCCTCTTGCTCGTGCTATGAGGCTACTCTTGGTATCAAAATCAAAAGTCACAAAAGTTTGCATGTGAAACAGACAGTGATTGTATTATGTCTTACAGTGATCCAGAGGATTTTCAAATTTGTGTTAATAGTGTATACTATGAAAAACAAGAAAACAAAACACAGATATATCAATGCATCATTGATAAAAGCCTCTCTTGTTCGTGTCAAAAGAATGTCTGTGTTCGAAGTGATAGGAAGAAATGATGTAAATAAAATACACTATAATAGATCCTAAAGAAAACCTATGACTCAAAAAATAAAAATTCTTGGCATTATTACCCTACTTATTATCATAGCATGACTTTGTTTGTGGTACTATCAGCAACAAAGAGTACAAAAGTTTGCATGTGAAACGGACAGTGATTGTATTATGTCATATAGCGATCCAGAGGATTTTCAAATTTGCGTCAATAGTGTATACTATGAAAAACAAAAAGATAAAAATCAAGCATATTTATGCATCATTGATAACAGTCTCTCTTGTTCGTGTCAAAAAAATGTCTGTGTTCGAAGCGATAGGAAGAAATGATGTAAATAATTTATAAAAATCCCATATGGCATTTGATTTTGAAGCAGTTTTTTGAAATTACTCATTTATAACATACAAAAATATATGCAAAATATAACAATAAAAGGAGAGACCATTCTAAAAACGATTTACTTTTTCTTCTTTTTTTACATTCTTGTGGTTCTCTATTCTAAATTTGTATTACATTTTGAGTTTTGGGAAATAGGAAATGAGAATCTACAATGGGAGTACTTCATAAATGTGGTCCCATTTCACACAATTCAAGAATATACTACTTTTACTCCACCTGCACAGCTCATTGATGCTTGGGGTTGGGAAAAAGCATATGATTTTTGGCATGATGATGCCATAGAAAATGCTATAAAAGAAATTGGTTGAAATATTGTATCTTTTATCCCACTTGGAATATTTTTATGAATTTTCCAAACAATTTTTGAAAAATTCTCTTGGAAAAAAGTATTTTTCTTTGCAATTATTGGTATTATTTTTTTAGAAGTATCACAATTGTTATTTGTATTTATATTCTACAAACTCAACCTACCAGGCATACAGTTTGAGGGAAGATTTGATGTTGATGATATTTTGTTAAATAGTACAGGCTTTTTGATTGGATATCTGCTCTATACGCTGTTGTATCCATCTGTTCAGAGATTTTTTAAAAAATAAACAAAAGCCGTAAAAAGTCGATCGTGGGTCGGCTTTTTATTTTTTATAAAAAGTGAAAAACTCTTGTTATTTTTATTTTTTTCATATAATAAACGACAATTTAACTTGAAACGTATGAAAAAAACAGTTTTTATTCTCTCTGGACCAGCTGGTGTTGGAAAAACAACAATTTGGAAGGCTCTCGAAAAAAATGATCCAAAAGTTGAGAAAATTATCACTTCTACCACTCGAAAACCACGAGATGGAGAAGTACATTGAGTTGATTATTATTTCCTTGATCGTCAAGACTTTCTCGACGGTATTGAGTCATGAGATTTTATCGAACATGCTTATGTACACGGTGATAATATCTATGGATCGACACATGCTGAACTCGAGCGAGTACTCTCACATGATAAATTCCCATTTTATATTGTCGAGCCGCAGGGTATGAAAAGCCTCACTCCAACACTCAAAGAAAAATGATACAATGTCATAAGTGTATTTATCCTACCGCCGTCAATGGAAGTTCTCGAAGAGCGACTATGAGGACGATGAACCGAAGGTGAAGATGAAAAAAATACGAGACTCTGTACAGCAAAAAATGAAATCGCTTGCAAGGATCTCTACAAATATCATATTGTAAATGACGATCTTGATCATGCCGTACAAGAAATTCAAAATATTATCGATACGTATGCAATATAAACATGAATTCCACCTTGAAAAAGAGTCCGGAAACAACGCTCTCTCATACAAAAAACGAAAAGAAATCCTCAAGAAAAATCCAAGCCTTACAATTCCAAAAATCATAAATGGAACTCTTGAAGATGTGCAGTATGGTGAACATATCGTGTTTGAGGAGGTCGATGAAAACTGAAATCTCCAATCATGTAAATGACTCAAAAACTTTGTTCGTCTTGACATAAGCTCGCTTCCGCCTATAATTGTCTTTGACAATCATAATCATGCTCTCTACTTTTGGTATGAAGCTCTTCACCTTTGACACTTGCAATCCCCTTTTGAGCTGATCCATATGGACGAACACAGTGATCTCTGGGAAAACAAAAATCCTCTCGACCACGAAAAGGCAATGAAAAACCTCAAATATGCTTGGGAATTTACAAACTATCAATGCAATGTTGGAAACTACATAGAGCCACTATTGAAAAACAATACGATCAAGACGATGATACGACTCGAAAATGAATTTGAAATTGAAAAATACAAAAATTATATCCCACCAAAAAAGAGTGTTTTTAATCTTGATATTGATATCTTTGCTCCGGAAATGGATTTTATTCCTGAGAGAAAAAAAATTGATTGTATCAAGAATATACTCCCAAATGTATCTCTTGTAACGATTGCAATGAGCCCTTACTTTATATCACCATGACTCGCCCTTCGCAAACTCCACCGCATCTTCACGAACTTTGACTTGCAAGTCCCGAGGAACAGATAGTCAAAGAATTTATACATAATAGTCTCAATACTGCCTTTTTATTTATCAGTGGAAGTTCAAGTGACCCAAGTATTTCGTTTGTGAGTTTTTTTAGCTCTCTTCGAGACACGATTCGTATGCTGGGTATCAACCCAAACAACGAGATAAACCAAAGAGAAAAGCAAAAACTTGAAGCATTTATAAAAAAATTTGAGCCAAAGCTTGAAGGCAAAAAGATGAAAGAACAAAAGGCTATCTTGCAAGAAATGACACGAGAAGTTGACACATTATTTGATTATGTCCCGAAAGCCAATAAGCTCTCGACGATGATATCTACTACCGTTGCTAATGCAGTCCATGAACAAAGTACCCTCTAAATACATTATCCAAAACAAAAAAGCCCTCTTTGATTATGAAATCGTAGAGGAATTTACGGCTGGAATTATCCTCTCTGGAAGCGAGGTCAAGAGTATCCGTCTCGGGCAGGCAAATCTCAAAGGAAGCTATATCACACTTCACAGTGGAAAGCCTATTCTTGTTGGTATGCATATTTCTCCCTACAAATACAATACTGCGAAAATCCTCTCTCCAAAGAGAGAACGAGAACTTCTCATGAAGCAAAAAGAAATCCTCTACTACAGTCAAAGAATAAAAGAAATGGGATCAACACTTATACCAGTATGAGTATTTTTTAAAGGGAATATGATAAAAATACGGGTTGCCCTGGCTCGTGGACGAAAGAACTGGAAAAAGAAACAACTCCTCAAAGAGCGTGATCTGAGTCGAGAAGTGAGAAAATTTAATTATTAAAAACTTGCCCCTCTCCTATGATTTGAAAAAGATTTATCGACTTTTTTAGGGAAAATTATTTTTCTGACAAACTTCAGGAATTTGAGGATTTTTTGAAATCTCTCGAAAAACCAATTCCAAAAACCATACGAATCAAAGAAGACAAAGTACAAAAAGTCATTTCTCGGCTCAAAAATGATGGCTGGATTCTCAGCGAAACAATACTCAAGAGAGTATTTTCTATTGAGAGAAAAAAGGATTTTGACCCATTAGAAAGACGGCTTGGTATGAGTATGGATCATCTTATTGGAAATTTTTATATCCAAGAGCTCGCAGCAGCACACCCAGTAGACCTCCTAGCAGATGGAGAAAAACAGAAAAAGCCACAGCTTATACTTGATATGGCATCAAGCCCTGGTGGCAAAAGCTCGCAGTTGGTTGAATACTTTCCAAAAAGTTTTATTGTTGCCAATGAGCCAAATCGCAATCGAATCCCACAGCTCTTGCAAAATCTCGAGCGAATGCATACACCAAATGTAGGAATTACTCTCTACAGTGGCGGGCAATGGAAATACCTCCCAGAAACCTTTGATAAAATTCTTCTCGATGCACCCTGCTCTGGGGAATGAACCGCATATAAATGAACCAATGCTCTCAAATTCTGGCATATAAAAAGCATCAAAAAAATCGCGAACTTACAAACAAAGCTTGTCGAAAGCGCGCTCATCACCCTCAAAACCTGATGAGAAATGGTCTATTCAACCTGCAGTCTCAATCATCTCGAAAATGAGTGAGTTCTTGAGGCTATGAAAGAGAAATACGCTGATGCCATAGATATAACATTTCAAAAGAAATTTTGGCCCCATATTGATAAAACTGGAGGATTTTTTATGGCAAAAATCCTCAAAAAAGCTCCTATCAAAGGGCCAAGCCCACGATGACTCACATCCAATACTCATATACATCACTACTCTGGATCCCTCAAAAATTGGGAAACCGGAGAAAATATCTCGCTCTATCAATACAAGAATTCTCTCCTTGCAGTCAAAAATGCAGAAATAATAAAAAATATCCTTCAACACGTCTATTTTATGCGACTCGGCGAAAATATAGGAACCATCGAAAAACACATATACACACCAAATGCACGCGCCTTTCGAGATATTAAGACAGATCATCTTCCAGTCTATACTCTCAAAGATGAACACGAACTCGATAGATACTTGCGTGGCTATGAACTTGAGGGAGATCTCCCTAATTGATATGCTTGTATTGAATTTGAAAACACAAAAATCTCCATAGAAAAAGTCAATAATACTCTATTCTCAAATCGGTTCCCTACTGATTGGCGAAGGAAGTAAATCTTTTTTGCTTGTAATCACACAAAAAAATCCTCCTAAATATACGGGAGGATTTTAATATAAAGAAGAGGTCAATTATTTAAGTGCTTCAATTTTCTGGACAAAAGTCTCAAATGGATAGGCTCCAGAGACAGTATCATATTTTCCAGTTTTCTTATTGATAATAAGTGTCCCTGGTGTTCCAGTCAGCCCAAATGACTGTCCTTCTTTTGTTTCAGCTTGGAACTGTGAAAGCATTTCTTTGCCATCAACACATGTTTGCCATTTTTCGACATCAAGTCCGATTTCTTTTGCAAGGTCTGGGAGTCGAGCTACTTCGTATACAGCGCCACCAACTGACTCTTTCATAATTCCATTGTACATTTTTATATAAGCCTCATCACCACCAAGTTTTTTAGCACAGAGCATTGCAAGAGCCTTTACTTCTGTTCCTCTATGATTGACGCCTCGATGATTTTTAAAGGCAAAAGCAATCTGATTTGGGTATTTTTCGAGAAGTTTTTCTCGGATTTTGTTGACAGAATATTGTTTCATACAGAATGGACATTCTGTATCAGAATACTCTACAACGACGATATCAGCATCTTTGTTTCCCTCAAGTACTGCCGTATCAATAACTTTTTGTACCGCTTCTTTGTCTGTTTTTGTTGTTGGCTTTGGTTGCTCTTGTGTTCCTTGGTTTCCTTCAGTTTTTCCATCCATTCCGAGATATTTTTTATACGCCTCGATATTTTGCGGATTATTTGGATCAGTGATTGTTTTTTTCTGGACAGCAGTAATAATATCATAATTTTCTTTTCCTCCAACTTTATCATATTCAATTTCGAGAAGTGCTTTTTTGATACCAAAAACACTCTCATCTTTTGTTTGTGATTCACCAGCTTTTTGAAGCGAAGGAATACTCAAAGTATTTCCACTCAAAAGATAGATTTGAACTCCACTCATAGCAATAAGAACGATAAGGAGTAAATGGGTTAGTGCACTTTTTCCTCGTGTATGAGAAATATTTGTCATAAAAATATATGTAAGAAAATAAAAACAGGGATAAGTATATCCACTTTACACCCAAAAAGCAAAAGAAAAATGAAAAAACTTTTGACGAATTTTGAAAAAATTGTGTAAAATAATCAAT
>PDWI01002577.1_pt1 | contig 26984 bp, 23 predicted proteins | sample 1430891 | NCBI WGS metagenome assembly PDWI01 (sample SAMN01162508, study PRJNA174530) | Oral metagenome, whole genome shotgun sequencing project. | biome: Marine environment; feature: Marine mammal; material: Swab sample of the gingival sulcus; isolation source: swab sample of gingival sulcus... | reverse complement strand
AGAATCATTCCCATTAACAACATCACTTTGCCCATTTATTTGCATTAGATATGGATTTTGTAATTTATTAGTGAATGTTAAATGATACTTAATAGATTTAAAATCATCGTTACTACAAGAAGAAAAGCCCAAAATTAAAGTGCTTAAAATTAAGAAAATAAAATGTTTGCTTGAAAATTTCATGTTTAAAATATTTAAAATAAACCTACTCCCGTTTAAAGTCTTTTTTCGGCATATTCCGACTGTAATAATCTTTAATTCAATAGTTTACGCCTTACTGTTATCATTTCAGTAAGTAATTGTTTTCTCATAAGCATAAAATTTATAAATGCCTCCCGTTCCCTCTTGGCAAGATTATTAATTTAAAGTATAGACATAAAAAAAGCGTGGGAACTGTATAACTACTTATTCGTCCAAGAGGTTCTACCAAAACCATGACCACAAACAAGAACAGCCCACGCAAGGAAAGCGTGAGCATTCATCTTATTTCTCGTGGTCTTAAAATTTGGTAGATTTCTTGAACAAGAAAATAAGCTAAACGCTTTTATTTTAATATTTTAAAGTTTATTTTTTTCTTATATAATTCGTTTTTAATTAACACTAATTTTTTAACTGCATCAATTTGAAAATTGACCCTACAAATTTACAAATTTTTAAAGTAAAGACATAAATATTTCTTGAATTACCCTAAAAAAAGAGGCTACCCCAAGGGCAGCCTCCGCTTATGAAAACAAATATTTAATTTTAGCATTAAATATACAAATTTTAAACTAAGCCTTGAGCTAACATTGCTTCGGCTACTTTTACGAAACCTGCAATATTTGCACCTGTTACATAGTTGATATAGTCGCCTTCACGTCCATATTCTAAACAAGCATTGTGAATGTCGCTCATTATTTGACCTAATTTTTGGTCAACTTCTGCTTCTGTCCATCCGTATCTCATTGAGTTTTGGCTCATTTCAAGACCAGAAACTGCTACGCCACCTGCATTAGCTGCTTTTCCGGGAGCAAATGATACTTTATGTTTTTGGATTAAAGCAATAGCTTCGGCAGTACAACCCATATTTGAAGTTTCTACTACATATTGAACTCCGTTATCAACAAGTTGTTGAGCATCTTTTTCGTTCAATTCGTTTTGGATAGCACATGGGAAAGCCATATCAACTTTTGCTTCCCAAGGTTTTTTGCCTGCAAAGAATTTTGCATTAGGGAATTTTTCTGCATAAGGAGCAACAACGTCATTGTTAGAAGCACGTAATTCTAACATGTAGTTGAATTTTTCTTCGGTGTTGATACCATCTTCGTCGTAGATGTATCCATCAGGACCTGAAATAGTTACAACTTTTGCACCTAATTCGGTAGCTTTAATAGCCAATCCCCAAGCAACGTTACCGAAGCCTGAAAGAGCAACTGTTTTACCTTCGAATGTGTCATTTTTCTCTTTCAACATTTTGTCAGCAAAGTAAGCAGAACCAAAACCTGTAGCTTCAGGACGTAGGATACTTCCACCCCATTCGCGACCTTTACCTGTCAAAACGCCTGTAAATTCGTTTCTTAATCTTTTGTATTGTCCGTATAGGTATCCAATTTCGCGTCCGCCTACTCCGATATCGCCGGCAGGTACGTCAGTATCAGGCCCAATGTGTCTTTGAAGCTCTGTCATAAAGCTTTGGCAGAATTTCATGATTTCATTGTCTGAACGACCTTTGGGGTTGAAGTCAGAACCACCTTTACCACCGCCCATAGGCAATGTAGTTAAGCTGTTTTTCAAAGTTTGCTCGAAACCTAAGAATTTTAATGTGCTAAGAGTTACGCTTGGGTGGAAACGTAAACCACCTTTGTAAGGTCCAATAGCACTGTTAAATTCAACGCGGTAACCTTTGTTTATTTGAATGTTTCCTTCGTCGTCTAACCAAGGCACTCTGAACATGATAACTCTTTCAGGTTCAACCATTCTTTCCAAAATTTTGGCTTCTTTGTATTTTGGATGTTCTTCTACAAAGGGGATTAATTTTTCAGCTACTTCTTGTACAGCTTGGTGAAATTCTTTTTCTCCGGGGTTTGCAGCTTTCACTGCATTCATGAATTTTTCTATTTTTTCTTGCATTGTGTTATTAATTTATAAAACTTGAAATGATTTTCGTAAAACAAATATATATTTTTTTTATTAATTTCCATTTTGTTTTTAAATTTCATATTTATCTAATTACAAAGGATATACAAAATTTAAAAGTTGTTATATAACAACTTTTGATTTTTTGCACGTGGTAAAAAGTCATTTTTTTTCGTTTCAATGCAAATTTATGAAAATGTTTTGCAAGATTTTTACACTATTTGGATTGTTTCAACGGTTTTATCTTGCACAAATTTCAGATTGTAGCCCAAATTTTTAAATTTCTCCAAATTATACGCCTTATATCCTATTGCATAATTTATTTTTGAAGGTGGGATTTTCAGCGTGATATTTTTTTGCTGATGATTTTCTATTATTGAAAGTATTTTCTCAAAATAGATTTCCGACCGCACCAACTCCTTTAAAGAAGGATGATAAGGACCTGCCAAAAGGTTGGTTTCATCGTCCAATTCCTCCGATTTGTGCAAGCCCACGCGAAGTATTTTCACGTTTGCATTTTCAAACATTGGGATTATATCTTTCAGCCAATCAACACTTTGCGTAATGCTCAACGGGCTATATTTGCCCTCCCTGTACAGCGTGGCAAGCATCGTATTTGCAATGACCAACGCAGGATATATTCTGGTTTCGGAAGCTCCTGCATCGATGATTTTTTTGGCGGTAAAAATTGCCTTTTCCTTTGTATCATACGGAAGACCAATCATCATTTGCAAGCCCAAAGTAAAGCCATGTTCAAGAATCATGCGAGAAGCATTTTCGATATGCTCGATAGTATGTCCACGATTAGATTTTTGAAGCACCTTATTATCAAACGATTGAGCCCCGAGTTCAATATTTGTAACGCCATAATCTTTCAAGATTTTAAGATTAGCGTGGGAGATGTAATCCGGTCTTGTAGATAATCTGATGCCTTTTACTTTTCCGCTTTCGAGATAAGGCTGTGCTACTTCAAGGTATTGAATTTGAAGCTCTTGCGATAAGCCCGTGAAGTTACCGCCAAAAAATGCAATGGTAGTATGAGCCTCTTGCGAGATTGTGGAAAGATAGGTATCAAAGATTTGCTTGCAATCGTTGATGCTCGGAATTTTTGATGTATTACTTATCTTCTCTTGATTGCAAAACACGCAACGATGCGGACATGCCAGCTCGGGCAAAAATATCGGAATGTTATAGAATTTCTTTTTCAAAATGTTTTTATTTATACTCTAATTCTCTATAAGACAAAATCTTACTTCTTGTAGAGACGTGCTATTAGCGCGTCTCTACAACTGCAAATCTCCCTTAGAAAAGGGGACAGGGGGGATTGATTTTCAAGACATTACAAAAAATAAAAAGTTTTTTCAATCTCCCTAACCCTCTTCTCCAAGAGGGAATTTTTATTTAGTTTTTACCTTATATTTAAGACGCAATTAATTGTGTCTCTACAAAAAATTTAAAACTCGTACATCTTTAATGCCTTTGTGATTTTGGGACAAAGCTCTATTTTAAACACGGCTTGTATGTCTTTGTTGGTTCGCAACTTGTTTTGAATTTCGAGTAAAGTGGCAGGGGGGCATTGATTGGAGACTGAGAGAAAATAATCAATCTGCTTGAACTTTTTTGATATTGGAACGCCATTGGTTTTATGTTCGATTAGGCGAAATACAATTTCGTTTTCATCAATAGCACAAAATACCTGATAATCAAAGCTATCTTGTTTGTTTTGCAGGGTGTAGTTTTGGTCTATTTGAAAATCCAATTGCAATAAATTTCCCATCAACCAAGCCATTCGGATAGTATCAATCTGGGTTGATATAGCCAAAGCGTCTGTAAGGAAGTTATATTTATTCAATTAGTCGGATTTAATTATTTTGTTTTTCTTCTATCAATTTCAATGTGGATGCTGACGCATCTTGCTCGGCTTCTTTCTTTGAAAAGCCTTTGCCTAAGCCGTATGTTTTTTCATTAATCAATACTTTTGAATGAAATAAGTTGTTATCATCAGCTTTGCTTTCCGTTTCAAAATGTATTTGAATTTTATTTTTCTGAGTCCACTCTATCAGCCGGCTTTTGTAGTTTGTGTCTTTGTGTTTTAACTCGTTTATATCTATAAACTTAGCATACAAACTTCTGCTAATAAATCTTTTTGCATACTTATAGCCTCTGTCTACATATATTGCTCCGATGAATGCCTCCAAAGCATCTTCGTATATTCTGTAAGATGAATTTTTGCCTGTGTTGGCGAATAATAATTTGTCGAGTCCTATGTCGAAAGCTATTTGCGAAAGTTTCTTGCCATTTACAATTTTCATTCTCATATTTGTAAGGAAACCTTCGTCGGCAGTAGGAAATCTTTTATATAGCAGTTCGCTTATCACAGTATCCAAAACCGCATCGCCAAGAAATTCAAGACGCTCATTGTTCTCATAATCATTGAGTTGAAGTTCTGCCTTTACGGATTTATGTGTTAGAGCAAGGATATATAAAGAGAGTTTTTTAGGTCTGAATCCTAAAATTTTAATTACACTTTTACGTAATTCTTTATTTTTTTTACGTTTTTGTTTTTTTAATACATTCACGTAATTATTTTAGTTTTTTTACAATAATAGATACGTTATGTCCGCCAAATCCAAATGTATTGCTGAGGCATGCATTTATTTCTCGCTTTTTAGCTTTATTGAAAGTGAAATCAAGTTTTGGATCTATTTCGGGGTCTAAATTATGTTGGTTTATGGTTGGAGGCACGATGCCGTCTTGCATTGCCATAATTGATGCCAATACTTCAAGAGCACCGGTTGCTCCCAATAGGTGTCCTGTCATTGATTTTGTGGAACTTATGCTTAATTTGTAAGCATGTTCGCCAAATACTTTTGTTACCGCCAAAGGCTCGGCTATGTCGCCCAATCCGGTTGATGTTCCGTGTAGGTTTATGTAGTCGATGTCTTCGGGTTTCATGTTTGCATCTTCCAAGGCGTTTCTCATTACCAATGCCGCACCTCTGCCCTCTGGGTGTGGTGCTGTGATGTGGTATGCGTCGCCACTTAGTCCTGCACCTGCAAATTCGGCGTATATTTTAGCACCTCGTTTTACTGCGTGTTCGTATTCTTCGAGTATTATGGCAGCTCCGCCGTCACCCATTACAAAACCGTCGCGGTCTTTGTCGAATGGTCGTGATGCTGTTTCGGGGTCTTCGTTTCGTGATGAAATTGCTCTCATTGAGTTAAATCCGCCTACTCCTGCTTCGTTTACGGCTGCCTCAGAACCGCCGGATACTATGATGTCGGCTTTTCCTAATCGAATGTAGTTGAAAGCATCTACGAGTGCATTGGCTGATGACGCACATGCTGAGACTGTTGTGAAGTTGGGACCTCGGAAATCATATTTTATAGAGATGTAGCCTGCCGCTATGTCGGCAATCATTTTAGGAATAAAGAACGGGTTGAATTTTGGTTCTCCTCGTTTGACGTAGTCTCTTACTTCGTTTGTGAATGTTTCGATACCGCCAATTCCCGACCCCCAAATAACTCCTACTCTATCTTTATTGATTTCGTCTAAGTTCATTTTAGAGTCTTTAACTGCCTCATCTACACATATCATAGCATACTGTGTAAATTTGTCCATTTTGCGAGCTTCTTTTCTGTCGAAGAAGTCTTTTGGATTGTAATTTTTAACAGTACATGCAAACTTTGTTTTAAACAATGATGCGTCAAATGTGCTTATAGGAGAAACACCACTTACGCCTTGTTTCATGTTTTCCCATGTGTCTTTAAGGTTATGCCCCAGTGCGTTTATAGTGCCTAATCCCGTTATTACTACTCTCTTTAATTCCATGATTCGAGTTTAAAAAAAAGTAGATTGTAGCAGAGCATACAATCTACTTTTGTAAAATAAAAAATTTATTTTGCATTGTTTTCTACATAAGCTATTGCATCGCCTACTGTGCCTATTTTTTCGGCTTGATCGTCGGGGATAGCAATATTGAATTCTTTTTCAAATTCCATTATTAGTTCTACTGTATCTAAAGAGTCAGCACCTAAATCACTTGTGAAACTAGCTTCATTATTTACTTCGTTTGCTTCTACGCCTAATTTGTCTACAATTATGGCTTTTACTCTTGATGAAATATCAGACATGATAATTTTGTTTTAGTTAATAATTTTCATTTTTGAATACTATGCAAAGAAAAAAAAAATATATCAAAAAAAAAAGAAATCTTATTAGTTAAAGGTTATTATTTGCGGTTAATTTTTCTGAGTTTATTTTTAAAGGGCTTGAATTTAGTTTTTTAGATGTTTTATATGTAAAATATAAGGTGTTTTTTTTTTGAATAGGGTAAAAGGTGAAAGTTAAAAAGTAAAAGTTTTTCAATCTTCCTAACCCTATTCTCCAAGAGGGAGTTTTTACAACAGTAGAGACGTAATTAATTGCGTATTAAAGGTGAAAGTTAAAAAGTAAAAGTTTTTCAATCTCCCTAACCCTCTTCTCCAAGAGGGAGTTTTTATAACAGTAGAGACGCAATACGTTGCGTCTCTACCCTATTCTACAAATACAAAAAAAGACCTGAACAGGTTTCTAAAATCCGGCAGGTCTGGTGAGGTATATGTTTATGATTTTTTAATTACCTTTGCGTTGATTAGATTTTTAAATTTTTTAAATTAACAACTTATGGTGAAAATAGCAATTTTGGCTTCGGGAAGCGGAAGCAATGCGGAGGAATTGGTGAAATATTTTAAAGGGTCTGACAAATTTGAGGTGTGTTTAATTATTTCAAATAATAAAAATGCGTTTGTTTTAGACAGGGCTAAGCGGCTGGTAATTAAAAGTTTATATCTCAGCAGGAAGACTTCCGAAGAGGAGTTTTTAGGTGCTTTGCAACAGCATGATATTGATTTTATAATTCTGGCAGGTTGGCTCAGTTTGATTCCGGCGAGTTTGCTGAGGGTTTATAAAAACAAGATAGTTAATATCCATCCGAGTTTGTTGCCCAAGTACGGTGGCAAGGGCATGTACGGCGACAGGGTGCATAGGGCTGTGATTGAGGCAAATGAGAGCGAAAGCGGAATTAGCATTCATTATGTAAATGAGAAGTATGATGAGGGCGAATTGATAGCTCAATTCAAATGCGAGGTGTCGGCTGATGATACTGCTGATAGCTTAGCTCAGAAAATTCACAAGTTGGAACATGCGCATTATCCTGCTGTTTGTGAGGCAACTATGCAAAGTTTGTTTTTCTAAAATCAAAAATATTTTTCACATAAAAAAACCTACCCAAATAATTTAGGTAGGTTTTCGACTTTAGCAAAATGTTATATTTTATAACCCTCTTATAACAACTCTGCAAAGTTTAATCTGAGTTATCGTGTAGGAAAGAGTTGTTGTCGCGAAGTCTGGGTTCGCCGGTTTCGTCTTTTCTCAACACTCTTCTTGATAGTTCTTCATTTGATTTACCCGTGCCTTTGCTGTTGAATATCAGCTTTCTACGTTTATATGCAGGCACTTCTTCCAACTCGGTGAGATTTTCTTTGTAATTCAAACTCGGTTGGATTTTAGGTTCTACCACAATGTTTTTTTCCGGCTCTTGTATTGTTTGATTTGTAAATAAATCTGCTGATGAGTCGGTTGTTATGTCATCGTTTTTTAGATCAATGTCTTCTTCTTCGTAATAAAAATCATCTAATGAAAATGGGTCTTTCGAAATGCTTATATCATCGCTATCCGGCTCTATTTCAAAGGTATGCGAGTGATGTAATTCGTCCTCATCATCGTTGCCAAATTCTACTTGAAAGGTTTTCGACTCATTATCATCGTCGTCTTCTTCCTTGTCGTCCAACACAATTTTGTTGATGAACTCATTGGGCGAGTTTGCATATATCGCAGGTATGTTATGCTCGCCAAAACCGGTGGCTATTATGGTAACTGCGATGGAGTCTTTGAGTGACGGGTCGCTACTTACGCCGAATATGAGGTCGGCTGCGTTGCCGGCGGCACTTTGTACAAATTGGTTTACCTCGGTGATTTCCGACATGGTGGCAGGGCTTGTTTCGGCTGCTGTTATGTTTACAAGCAGGTTTTTCGCTCCGTTGATGTTGTTGTTATCCAACAGTGGCGACGATAGGGCGGCTTGTGCGGCTTTTAATGCTCGTCCTTCTCCCACTGCTTCGCCTGTTCCCATTAATGCGATACCGCTTTTTTTCATAACGGTCTCTACATCAGCAAAGTCTACGTTGATATTACCTTTCTTGGTAATTATTTCAGCGATGCCTTTGGCGGCTACTGTAAGCACGTCGTCGGCTCGTTTCAATGCTTCTGCGACGAAAAGGTCGCCGTATATTTCTGTGATTTTTTCGTTGTTTACCACGAGGAGTGCGTCTACGTGGTTGTTCATTTCGCGGATTCCCTCGATGGCTTGTTTTATGCGTCTTGCACCTTCGTGGCGAAACGGAATTGTTACAATGCCGATTGTGAGTTTGCCAAGTTCTTTTGCAACTTCGGCAATCACGGGGGCTGCTCCCGTGCCTGTTCCTCCGCCCATTCCGGCGGTGATGAATACCATTTTGGCTCTGTCGTTAAGGTGTCGTCTTATTTCTTCGATGCTTTCTTCGGCGGCGGCACGTCCTTTTTCGGGTTTGTTGCCTGCTCCGAGTCCTTCGGTCAGCTCGGGTCCTAATTGTATTCTTGTTTCAACTTGGCTTGCTTCTAAAACTTGCTTGTCGGTGTTGCATATCATGAAGTCTACTCCAATGATGCCTTGTTCGCACATGTTTTCAACTGCATTGCCACCACCTCCTCCAACTCCTATTACTTTTATTATTGAAGGTTCTTTTTTTGCTATATCAAATGGTAATAATTCTTCGTTCATGTCTATATATTTTAAAGGTCTGAATCCTTTTCAACGAAAAGGTCTTGGAGTACGTTTTTAACTTTTCCGAGAAATCCCGAATTGCCTCGTTTTATGTTTTTCTCTTTAGTTTCAAGAAATTCTTCTCTTTGTTTTTCTTTTATTTCGGGTGCTTGTTCTTCTGTTTCTAATTCTTTTTCAAATTCTTCTAATGTTTTTTCGGTTTGTGCATTTTGAAATCCGAGTACCATCAGTCCAACTGCGGTTGAGTATTTGGGGTTGTTTAGGTTGTTTTGTCCTGCGGAAACGACTTGTCTGGGTGTGGCAATTCTGATGTCGTTTTCTAAGATGTATTCTGCAAGTACTTTTAGGTTTTTTAGCATTGCTCCACCGCCTGTTATCACAATGCCTGCTCCGAGTTTGTCTGCCACATTGGAATTGTAGAGTTCGTATTTTACAAATTCGAGGATTTCTTCCATTCGGGCTTGTATTATGCCTTCTATTAGGTATTGGGAAATTTTGTGGGGTTTGCGTCCGTTTATTCCGGGCAATGTTATAGTGGTTGGTTTTTCTTGTTTTATTGCTATTGCCGAGCCGTATTTTTTCTTTATAATTTCGGCACTTTTGTATAATATTTTTGTTTCTTTCTGAATATCAGATGTTATAATGTTTCCGCCGAGTGAGATTACTGCGGTGTGTTTTAATGCTCCGCCGTGGAATACTGCGAGGTCGGTTGTTCCGCCTCCTATGTCTACGATTGCTACTCCTACTTCTCGTTCTTCTTCGGTTAGCACTGCTTCGGCTGATGCGAGTGGTTCGAGGAATAGGTTGGCTATTTCAAGTTGCAGGCTGTTGAAACTTCGTGCGATGTTTTGTACTGATTCTATTTCGCCTTCTATAACGTTGTAGTAGCCGATGATTTTTTTGGCAAACATTCCTTTGGGTGAGATGATGCCTCCGGTGGTGTTTATTTTGTAGTGTTGCGGTACTATGTGTATGATTTGATGTCCGGGTTCTAATTGCAGGTTGTGTAATTCGGCTCGTAATTCTTCAATGATTTGGTCGTCAATCATTTGGTCGCTTTTGAACATTTTGGTGTTTGATTCTCGACGGCAATTTATGTGTTGCCCGGCGATGCCTACGAATACTGAGTGTACTTTTACGCCTGATTGTTCTTCTGCTTCTTTTACGGCTTTGCCTATCATCTCGGAGGTTTTGACAATGTTTAATATTACACCTCTTTTGACGGTGCTGTATGGTGTTGCTTCTTTGCCGATTCCGAGTATTCTGATTTTCCCTTTTTCGTCTTTTTTGCCTATTAGTGCTACGATTTTTGTAGTTCCTACATCTACAACTGATATAATGTTTTGGGGGATTTTTTTTCTCGTAGCGTTTTGTTGTGGGTTATTCATATTTTTTATTTCAGAGGGTTATATATTTGGTAACATTTTTTTTTGTTGATTATTTTGTATTGCTGTTATTTTTTTGAGTTTTTGTTTATTTTTTTGTTGCTATTATTTGTTTCTTAAATCTTAGGTCTATTTTCTTGTATTTGTTCCAATTCATTTTGCCTATTATGTTGAAGTAAAAATACTTCAATCGGTATAGTTTTGTTTTGTAGTTTGTTGTTTTTCCAAACATTATTTTTTGGTTTCCTACTCTTGGAATTAGGGTTATGTTTTGCATGCTGTCAATATACATTTGTTGTATTTGAGCTTTTAGAAATTCGTCTTTTTGAATGTATTTTGTGAGGTTGAATATTTGTTTTATTTGAGTTAGTGTGTCTATTTTGGTTTTATTTTTTATTATTTGTTTCGGAATTGTTATGTGTCCGTTTATTATCATTACTCGTGCCGGGCTTTGCTTTGATGTTGGCATGAATTTTCCGTTTTCGTCGATGTATATGCTCTTGCCCTTTTCGGGGAATATTCGGCATATCGGGTTGCGTTCCGTGATTTCTATTTTCAGTTCTGCTTTTCTGGTTTTGTATATTTTTACTTTGTTTATTTGCGGAAACGAATCTAATGCGTCTTCGATTTCTATTAAATTTACTTCACTTAAAGGCTTTTGTTTTATGTCGCCGAATTTTTTGGTTATATAGTTTGTTATGATTTCCGGCTGTATGTATTTTGCTTTTTTACTGTTTGTGTATTCGATGATTAGGTTGTTGCATAGCTCTTTTTTTGTGATATAGTTGCCCGTTATAACTGCGGTGGTTACAATTATTATTACAATGAGAAATAATTTTACGTTTTTTTTAAGCCTCACAATTTTTTTGTTTTAAGAATGTTTCTTTCAATGGTTCTACTATGTCTACAATGTTGCCTGCACCTATCGTTAATACTATTTTATTTTTTTCATATTTTAATATTTTGGTTAAATCTTCTTTTGCTATTATTTTTTTGTTGCTAATTGTTATTTTATCGAATATAGTTTTTGCGGTAATATTCGGTATCGGCTTTTCACGAGCCGGGTATATCGGATTGATTATCACCTCATTAACCTTGCTGAGTTCTTCGGCAAATTCCGAGGCAAAATCTCTGGTTCGGGTGTACAAATGAGGTTGAAAAATTGCCGTGATTTTCTTGTCGGGATACAGTTGCTTGGTGGTCTCAATGAGAGTTTTCAATTCCTGCGGATGATGTGCGTAATCATTGATAAACACGAAGTCGTCGGTGTTTATGATGTAGTCAAATCGACGTTGCACGCCCTGCCAAGTTGCCAGAGCCTCTCTGATTTCTTCCGCCGATGCACCGTTCACAATCGCCGCCGCCGATGCTCCTATCGCATTCTCGGCGTTCATTTTTCCGGGTATGTTTATTTGTAGGTTTTCAATTTTTAAGTTAGGGCATATCAGGTCAAATGTTGTGTTGGTTGTGTTTAGTTTCAGATTTTCAGCATAGAAATCTGCTTTTTGCTCCAAGGCGTAGGTGTAATTATGTTTCGGTTTTTTATTCAGTTGTAAAGATACTGATTTTTTTATTATTAAAGTGCCTGTCGGATTTATTTTTTCGGCAAATTGCCTAAATGCGTCTATTACATTCTGTTTATTTTCATAAATATCAAGGTGGTCGGCATCAATGGCGGTTATGATGGCGGTGTTGGGTTTCATGTGCAGGAATGACCTGTCAAATTCATCTGCCTCTGCCACAACTAATTCGGTGGCTTGGTTGCCGTCGGGAAGCATCAAGTTTGAATTTAGATTTTTGGATATTCCGCCCATAAATGCCACCGTTGATTTTTGGCTGTGCTTCATTATCCACGCCAATATCACCGAGATTGATGTCTTGCCATGCGAACCTGCCACGGCAATGGTGTTGAGTTCGTTGGTTATCATACCCAAAATCTCGGCTCGCTTATGCAATTTATAATTGTTATCTTTAAAGTAATTTAAAGTTTTGTTTTCGGCAGGTATGGCAGGAGTATAAATCACAAGAATTTGCTCATGCGAGGTTGTTTTGTATAACGATGGTATGTTTTCAATATCATCAGAATAATCTATTGTAATATCCTCTTGTTGAAGCTGTTGAGTGAGCGGAGTAGAAGTCTTGTCGTAGCCTGCCACTTCCTTGCCTGCCTGCTTGAAGTAACGAGCCAAGGCACTCATTCCTATTCCGCCTATTCCTATAAGGTATACTGCTTTTATGTCGTTTAGATTATTCATCGATATTACTTAATTAGTTTTATGATTTCATCAACTATTTTTTCAGCCGAATTGTGTTTGGCGTGTTTGTATATATTTTCTGCAAGTTTTTTTAAGGTTGCATCATCGTTTACCGTTTCTATGGCTTTCGGAATCAGCATCGTTTTTGTTTGACTGTCTTTTATCAATATGGTTGCATTGTTTTCCACGAGGGCTTGTGCATTTTTTGTCTGATGGTCTTCCGCAACATACGATGAGGGTATCAAGATGGCGGGCTTTTTCAACAAACATAATTCCGACACGGAGCTTGCACCGGCTCGGGAAATAACCAAGTCGGCAGCTTTGTATGCCTCAGCCATATTGTCGATAAAGGCAGTGGTTTTGATATTGCCTTTTTGATATGATTTATATTTTTCGTAATAAAATTTGCCTGTTTGCCACAGAATTTGCGTGCCTTCTTTTTCGAGCAATGCCACATTTTCGGCTATGCCTTCATTTATAGAACCTGCTCCGCCACTTCCGCCTATGCTTAGGATTAATTTTTTATTGGGGTCGAAACCAAGTTTTTGCTTTGCCTCTTCTTGGGTGAGTTTGGTTTCAAGCAATTCAGTTCTAATAGGGTTGCCCGTTATAATTATTTTGTCTTTTGGGAAAAATCGCTCTGTGTTGGGATATGCCACGCATATTTTTTCGGCATACCTTGCCAAAATCTTATTGGTAATTCCCGGGTATGAATTTTGCTCCTGAATGAGAAGCGGGACTCTTCGCTTGCTTGCCATGTACCCGAGAGGCCCGGAGGCATAGCCCCCCACTCCAACCACGGCGTTAGGTTTTATCTTCTTCACAATTTGGCGAGCCTTCCACAAACTTATTGCAAGTTTGAACGGAAAGACCAAATTTTCGGCAGTCAGTCGTCTTGCAAAACCTGTGATGGGAAGAAGTTTTATATCATAGCCGGCTTGCGGTACTTTTTTTGCCTCTATCCGATTTTTAGCACCCACAAATATTATTTCAACATCAGACATTCGCTGTTTTAGCGTATCCGCTATCGACAATGCCGGGTATAAATGTCCGCCCGTGCCTCCACCGCTTATTATGATTTTCTTGTTTTTCATTTTTGCTTCTTATTTACTTTATGATTCAGCCTACTGATACTCAGCAATATGCCCACGGCTATTGATGATGACAGTAATGCCGAGCCTCCTCGACTGATGAAGGGTAGCGGTTGCCCCGTTACGGGGAATAGTCCTACGGCTACTCCTATGTTTAGCATCGCCTGACCGACTATCAAAAATGTTATGCCGATGGCTAATAGTGCCGGGAAAACGCTTTTGGATTGTCGGGCTATTACTATGCCTTTATAGAAAAATATAAGGTATACTATCATTATGAATGTGCCGGTGAGTATTCCGCCTACGCCTACGATGTATGAAAATATGAAGTCGGAATTTGCCTCGGCGAGGTAAAATCGCAGCGGGCTTTCGCCTGACCAATTACCGAAAATACCGCCGTCGGCGATGGTGCTTTTGGCAAGGCAAGTTTGCATGTTGCCTGCCGTGATGCCGTCGCATGAGAGGCTTTCGAGCCAGCCTTTTATTCGGTTGCTCCATGTTCCCAATCGGAATGGCAAGTGCAGAGCTTCGGCTACCAAAAGGTATAGGATTGGTGCGAAGATTACCGCCAATAGTGGTTTGTAGATTTTTTTGAGTTCTATGCCCGATACGAATATCATTAACAGAACTGTTATTATGATGATTAGGGTTGTGGACAGTCCTTGCGAGATTGATATTCCTACCATTATTGCAAGGGCGATTAGGGTGTGTTTGACGTTTTCTATTCGTGCGTTTTTTGAGTGATAATTGCGTGCCAAGAGGTATGCCGTGTATATTACCATTGCTACTTTTGCGAAGGCTGCCGGCTGTATGGAGACAGGGATTATTTTCAGACCTAAGTCTCGCCGAGAGTCGTTTACTGTGTCGGTGGCAAATAGTGTTATCAGCATTAGGATTATGACTATTATATATATCAGCAGGGCGTTTTTGTTGAGCGTTTTTATTGATAACTTATTGGCAATGACGAACATAACAAATATTGATGCACCCGAGAAAAGTATCCTTTTCATCAGGGGTAGTCCGTAGTTGCCGTTTAGGTTGAAAAATACTTCTTGCCCGGATGCACTATACATAAAAGGTGTGGTGATGGCAATTACGATTATTACCATCACGAAAAGTACTTTGTCGCCTACTATTTCCTTGCTAAGGAGTTTCATTGTTTAGTTTTTATAATTTGCTTACCGCTTGTTTATATTGCTCGCCTCGGTCTTCGTAGTTTACAAATCGGTCTTGACTTGCACAGGCCGGCGATAGCAGTACGGTGTCGCCCTCGTCGGCAAGGTCGAAAGCGGTTTCAACTGCTTGTTGCATGTTTTCGGCTTCGTATAATTCGGTAATGCCTATGAAGGTGTCTATGATTTTTTTGTTGTCAATGCCGATGCAGACCATTGCTTTTACTTTATCTTTAACTTGCTCTTTGATTATCGAGTAGTCGTTGCCTTTGTCGATACCGCCAATTATCAAAATGACTTTGTCGGAAACGCTTTGCAAGGCATACCAAGTTGAATTGATGTTGGTGGCTTTTGAGTCGTTGATGAATTTTACGCCACGTACGCTTTTGTATTTTTCGAGGCGGTGGGGTGCGTTTTTGAAACCGCTCATTGCCTTGCGGATTGTTTCACTTCTTACTTCATTAAGCCGTGCCACTATGCCGGCAGCCATGCTGTTGTACATGTTATGATTTCCTTGTATCGAGATTTTGTTGGTATTTATTTCAAATGTATTATCGTTCATGGTTATTATTATTTTATTGTTGTTTTTGTATGCTCCGTTTGTTTGAGGTTGGTCTATTGAAAAAGGTATTAGGGTTGCGTTTATGTTTTTTGTTTTTATGTTGTTAGTTATGTTTTCGTCGTCGTTGCAATATATCAGATAATCGGTTGAAGTTTGATTTTCCGTTATTTTGAATTTCGAGTCTATATAGTTTTGCATTTTGTTTTGATAGCGGTCTAAATGGTCGGGGGTGATGTTTAGGATGACTGCTATGTGCGGTTTGAAGGTCTTGATTTGGTCGAGTTGGAAACTGCTTATTTCAAGTACGAAATAATCGTATTGCTTTTCGGCAACTTTCTCGGCAAAACTTTCGCCGATGTTGCCCGCCATGGCTACGTTTAGCCCTGCTTCTTTCAAGATGTGATATGTCAAAAGCGTGGTTGTGGTTTTTCCGTTGCTTCCCGTTATTGCAATTATCTTTGCATCGCAATTTTGACTTGCAAATTCTATTTCCGATATTATAGGAATATTCTGATTTTGAGCTTCTTGTATTATAGAGGCGTTGTCGGGTATACCCGGACTTTTTATTATAACATCCGCATCAAGGATTTTGGCAGTTGTGTGCTTTTGCTCCTCAAAGGCGATGTTTTTGGCTTCGAGTATCTGCTTATTTTTTTGAGATATTTTGGCATAGTCGGATACAAAAACATCATAATTGAGTTTTTGTGCTAATATTGCGGCACCTTTTCCGCTTTCGCCTGCTCCGAGTATTACTATTTTTTTAGCCATTATCTTATTTTCAAAGTTATTATTGTGAAGATAGCCAGCAAGATGCCTACTATCCAAAATCGCACTACTATTTTATTTTCTTTTATTCCCTTTTTTTGGTAATGATGGTGTATGGGCGACATCAGGAATACTCTTTTGCCTGTGCCTGTGATTTTTTTGGTTATCTTAAACCAAGTTACTTGTATGATTACCGATAAATTTTCGATTAAAAATATACCTGCCAAAATCGGGATTAATAATTCTTTTCTTACGATGATGGCGAGTACGGCGATTATGCCTCCGATTGTAAGACTGCCGGTATCGCCCATGAAAATTTGTGCCGGATATGAGTTGTACCACAGAAATCCGATTGTTGCTCCCATGAATGCCGACGTAAATATCACTAATTCGCCAATATGCGGTATATACATGATATTCAAATAGTTGGCAAAAATTATATTACCCGAAAGGTAGGCGAAAACTGCCAAAGTTCCGCCGATTATGGCAGAGCTTCCGGCGGCAAGTCCGTCTAAGCCGTCGGTGAGATTTGCTCCGTTGGAGACTGCTGTTATTATTATTATGGTTACGATGAAAAAGATTATCCATGCCCATTTTGCGGTGTCGCCCGGCATGAATTTCACGAGCCATTCGTAATTAAATTGGTTGTTTTTCACGAATGGGATTGTGGTTTTCAAAGGTTTGTCGATGGTTGACGGCAGGTTGCGAGGAGCAATCGTTTGGGTTATTGCAGTGCCGTTTTGCGGGGTTGGTTTTTCTATTATTTGTATGTCATCATTCAAGAAAAATGTTACACCTATAAATAGTCCGAGTGTTACCTGACCGTAGATTTTCATTCTGCCGGGAAGCCCTTTCTTGTTGTGTTTAAAGGTTTTAATGTAGTCATCAGCAAAGCCGACCATGCCGAGCCAAACCGTGGTTACCAGCATGATGATTATATAAATATTTTCGAGTTTGGCGGTAAGCAATACGGGTATCAATATTGCTAAGATTATGATTATTCCGCCCATTGTAGGCGTTCCGTTTTTTTGGATTTGCCCTTGTAGCGAGAGGTCTCTGATGTTCTCGTTTATTTGCTTGCGTTTGAGGAGTTTGATGATATGCTTTCCACCCCATATCGCTACCATCAACGATATTATGGTGGCGAGGGCGGCTCGAAACGAGATGTATTCGAAGAGCCTCGCTCCGGGGACGTTTAGTTTTGCAAGATAGTGAAATATATAGTATAACATTATTTTGGCTTAGTTTAATTCATTAAGTATTTGGGTTGCTATTTCTTTATCGTCGAAATGAGTTTTTACTCCGTTGGTTTCTTGGTAGGTTTCGTGTCCTTTACCTGCTATTAATATTATGTCGTTTTTTTGTGATGTCTTTATTGCTTGTTCTATTGCTTGTTTTCGGTTAATTATTGATATTACTTTATTTTCGTTCTCGTTGCTTATCCCGGCTTTCATGTCGTTGATTATGTTTTCGGGATTTTCGGTTCTGGGGTTGTCTGATGTTAATATTGTAAGGTCGCTGTTTTGTTGGGCAATCTTTGCCAAAAGCGGTCTTTTCTCTTTGTCTCTGTCGCCACCTGCCCCCACTACGGTTATTATTTTTTGCGTGTTGTTTTTTATTTCGCCTATTGTTTTCAGAACATTCAGCAGAGCGTCCGGGGTGTGGGCGTAGTCTACTATTGCGGTTCTGCCGGCAAGATTTATTGTATCTAAGCGTCCGTCAATGGGTTTCAAGGTTGAAATTGTTTTAAGAATTTCGATTGAGGGAATGTCCAATATCTTGGCTGTTGCGAATAGAGCCGTTATGTTTTGTGCGTTGAAATTGCCTGTCAATAGCGTCCAAAATTCTTGGTTTTCTATTTGCAATTTCATTCCGTCGAAAGTTTTTTCTATGATTTTGGTCTGAAACGTTGCCGGTTGTTTTATGGCGTAATAATATTTTCGGGCGTTGCAATTTTGCAACATTATTTTAGAATTTTTATCATCAAGATTTACCAATGCAAATGCGTCTTTGGGCAAATTGTCAAACAGCCTTTTCTTTGCATAAAGGTAATTTTTGAAAGTCTTATGATAATCCAAATGGTCGTGGGTGATGTTTGTAAATACCACACCTTTAAATGATAGTTGCTCTATGCGTCGCTGGTCGATGGCATGCGAGCTTACCTCGGCAAAACAATATTCACAACCTTGTGCTATCATCTTGTCTAACAATTTGTTAAATGTGATTATATCGGGGGTTGTGTTTTGTGTAGGGATTTTTTCTTGGGCGATATAATTTGCTATTGTAGATATCAAACCTGCTTTTTTCCCTAAATTATTAAACAATTTGTAAAGCAAAGTAGCGATTGTGGTTTTGCCGTTTGTGCCTGTAACACCTATCAATTTGATTTTGCTCGTGGGGTTGTCATACAGGTTGGATGCCATGATGCCCATGGTCTCCTGCATGTCTTGCACCATCACACAGCAGGCTTTTCCCTGATGGAGTTCCTGCGGAATTTCTTGACTTGCCACAATGGCAGTTGCCCCGGCTTTTATGGCATTCGGTATGAATTTATAGCCGTCAATATTGTGTCCCTTAACGGCAAAGAACACGGAGTTGGGCGTAATAGTTCTCGAATCAAGACTAATATTATTTATAGGTATATCGGTTGAACCGGATATTTTTTCAACCTGCACATTTTTTAATATGTCATTTAAAGTCTTCATCTATCTCAATTCAAGTTTAATTGTTTGATTTTTAGTTATTGGCGTACCCGGCGATAACGATTGCTCCCTTACGCTTCCGTAGCCCGACAGCTCCACATTCAGCCCCATTGCCTCCAAGATGTACACCGCATCTTTTGCACTGAAATCTATCACCGACGGCACTTTGCCTCGCTGAGCATTGAACGGTGTATATTCCACCGAGTATTTATCTTTTTTGGTTTTTACCCAATTTCCATTGGTATTATTTTTTTGCGAAACGGCTATCCCAAGCTCCGAAAGCACCTTATTAATATCATATTTGTTTCCGCTTTTGGTGTAGGGAGCTTCGATGTTTTCGACGTTCGGCAATTTGTTGCTTTTCTTTAAGTCGTCATCATGGTTGTAGATGTAGTCCGCAACTTTGCGGAAGACCGGTGCCGCCGCCACCCCGCCGGAGTGAGTTAGACCCGTTAATCCGTACAGCACCACAATCATGGAGTACTTGGGTTGCTCCTCGGGGAAATACCCCACAAACGATGCTCGATAGACCTTCTCAAAGCGGTCGGTTTTGGTGGAATATGTTAAGGCTGTGCCTGTTTTGCCTGCAATTTTATATCTCGAAGATTTGATATTGTGGGCTGTTCCTCTTTTGTTTTCCACTACATCTAATAATGCCTTTTTAACGGATTTTAGGGTTTTGTCGGAACATATTTTTTCAGTCTCAGTCTCATAGTTTTTAAACTCTTTTATTATTCTGCCATGTTTTTTAAGAGCTGTAACAATCTGAGGTTTAACTCGATAGCCGTTATTTGCTATTGCATTGTAAAAAGTTAAGGTATTTATGGGAGTTACTGAAATTCCATATCCGTAAGCCATCGAGAGAAATGTAAATTGATTGTATTTTCCGTTTGCATTTCTATCAAGCAAAGATGCTTTTGCTTCGCCCATAATGTCTATTCCGGTTCGGTCGGCAAGTCCCATATCGTAAAGTCGCCTTATCATGGCATCCTTGTCTTTGGAGTAATACTTATCAATGATTTTTGCCATTCCCACATTCGATGAAAACGCAAGTATCTCATGCACATTTAGTTTGCCCAAATTTCGATAATCGTTGATGTCTTCGCCGTATAGATTTATATGCCCCGGGGCGGTGTTGAATTGGTCTTCCGGTTTTATGTATCCGTCTTCCATGGCGGCTATTATTATCGGAAGTTTGAAAGTTGAACCCGGTGCCATATTGTATCCGGCAGCGTAATTTCGTTTCACGCTCACACTGGAATCACCTCTGTTAAAGAGGTTTACAATAGTTTTTATATATCCTGTTTGGGTTTCCATTATTACCATGGTTGCCTCTTGACCGCCAAGTTTTATGAGTTGCTCTTTGAGGGTATTGTGGGCGAAATTCTGAATATTTATATCTATTGCGGTTATCAGGTCGTTACCTTTTTCCAACATTTTATCAGAATAATCTTCTGAAATAGGCTTTACGATTTTGCCTATTTTTTTAGTTCGTATCTTGTAAGTTTTGCCCGACAGTTGGTCTTCATAATAGCCCTCCAATCCGCTTTCGCCATACAGCCCGACTATGCCTTTTTCTTCTTTTACACCTCCGATTGTTCTTTTGAGCAAGTTGCCGTATGGCAGTTTTCGACGAAATATCGGATGCTTCACAAAGCCTGATACAAGGTTGCTTTTTTCTCTGAAAATAGGGAAAGTTTTTAGCGTATCAAGTTGGAAAGGTGTTATGTTTCTGGCGATTACCACGACTCGTTCTTTCGGATTTTTCCTTACCGACTCAAATATTTTTAGGTATTCTTGTGCGGTGTGGGTTTTGTTAAATTCGGCAAGTCTTATGGCAAGCGAGTCTTTGTTGGCATTGAAAATACTATCGGTAAGCCTCGAAGTGTTGAGGTCGAAATATACGTCGTAGGCTACGATTGTGGCGGCGAGGATATTGCCGTTGGCATCGAATATGTCGCCCCGCTCGGGTTTGTAGGTTTGCTCAGAGGTGGCTATCGAGTCGGTTATTTTTTTGTATTTCGACTCATTGGCAATAGAGATTTTTACCATAGTGCCAAACACTATAATTACGAACAGCGTCGTAATTCCGAACACAATTATAGCTCGGATAATTATCGTATTTATAGTGTTTTGTTTTTTCATTTGGTTCTATTGCTTGTTGATATTTTTATTACTTTGTTTGATTGCGGTTTGAGTTGCGGTATTCGTTCTTTTGTTTTGTTTATTATTGTTGCTTCAAGAGTTGTGTTCATAAGCTCAACCGATGAGTAGATAAATTCGGTTCTGGTTATTTTGAGGTTTTGTTTCAACTTCATGTTCTTGACATACAGCACGTCCACGCGGTATTGCTGATATATGGTTATTATGAATAATACTATGAATAGTGTTATCCATTTTAGGTTTTTTGAAAGTGTTTCAGGTACGAGCCACTTCCCTGATAATATTTTTTTTACATAGTTGTCTTTCATTTTGCTTTATTTTTCTATGTTTTCAAGGGTTCGATATGCAGTTCGCAGTTTTGCACTTGCGGCTCGGCTGTTAATTTCAATTTCTTGCGGTTGCGGAGTTCTATATTTGGGTTTTATCCATTTGAAAGGTTGCGTAATATTTCCGTATACATCTTTATAAGGTGTGCCGGCGGTGTTGCCAAAGTTGATGAAGTTTTTAACAATGCGGTCTTCGAGCGAGTGGTAGGTCAATATCGCCAAGCGAGCATCCGGTTTTAAGATGTGAGGGGTGGAATCCAATAAGCGTTCAAGCCCTTTGAGTTCGTTGTTTACCTCGATTCTTATCGCCTGATACACCTGTGACAAAACTTTGTACTCGTTGTATTTCGGAAGAGCTTTTGCTATTGCGTCATTCAGCTGTTGGATTGTTTGTATGGCATTGTCGGTTCGTGCTTTAACAATCAAAGATGCAATGAATTTTGCTTTTTTCAACTCACCGTATTTTCTGAATATATCGGTAAGTTGCTCCAATGAATATTCATTAATTACCTGCACGGCGTTTTGCTTGGCATCTTGATTCATGCGCATATCCAAATCGGCATTTTTTCGGTATGAAAAGCCTCTGGTTCGCTCGTCAAGATGATGCGATGACACGCCTAAATCAGCAAGGATGCCGTTTATTTTTTCGTGTTTTGTATAGTCAATAAAATTTTTAAGGTATTTATAATCAGCACGGAAGAATTGAAATTGATTTTCGGTCAAGTTCATTTCTTTTATAAGTTTGTCGGCATTTTCCTTGGCTCTAATGTCTTTGTCGAGAGCTATTATCTTGATGTTTTTGTATCGTTGCAATATGGCTCTTGAATGACCTCCGCCACCAAAAGTTACATCGGCATATACGCCGTTCTCCTCGATGTTCAGAGCATCGATAGTCTCTTCAAGCATTACCGGTATGTGATATGTTTCTGCCATAGTTTTCTGTTAAAATCCGATGCCCATTATTTCTTCTGCAAGTTTTGCAAATTCGTCAGCTTGCATTTCGTTTGCTTGATAATTTTGTTTAGCCCATAATTCTATTTTCATATCTTGCCCGGAAAATACTACTTCTTTGTTTATTTCAGCGTATTCAATAAGTTCGGAAGGGATTAAAATTCTGTTGTTGTTGTCCAAATATATTTCATAGCTACTTCTGTAATATTCTCTAAGGAAGATTTTATGCTTTCTGTCATAAGGGTTTAGCTTGGCACGCAAGATGCTGTTTTGACGCTCCCATTCTTGGGTTGTGTATATTATCAGGCACTTTTCATAGATGTCTTTTTTTATGATGAATTTGTCGGAATTTTCAGATAGCAACTGTCGCTTCAAAGTCGCAGGGAATACCAAACGTCCTTTGGAGTCTATTTTTGCCTTATAATCACCAACAAATCCGGTCATGTTTTTTGTTTAAGTACGATTTTTTTTACAAAAATAAAACAAAATTAACCATTTCAATACACTTTTCCCCACTTTATTCCACTTTGTCGACATATTTTTTTTAACAACGCAGTAATTGCCTATAAGTATGGATGTAAGCAATTTATTTTTATAGGCACAAAAAAGACCGAGCAACAAGCTCGGCCTTAAAAATCAATATAATATTAACTTAACTTTTATTTTATGATGTTTTTAAATTCTTTTACATCGAAGTAGTTTTCAAATTCTAAGTCGTTAGTAGCATATTCTTTAAGACTTGCATCTTTTGATACTGCTATTCTTAGGTTTTCGAATACGTCTCCGTCGTTTTCAGCTCTGGCTGCGGTTACGGCTTTTAGGTAATAGAATATTGCATTGCTGTTGCTCATGGCGTTTAGAGTTCCCATTGCAGCATCGTTTTCGTCGTTTAATGTTTGAGCTAATGCTTTGTTAAACGAGTTACCTTTGAATTTGGTTGTTGCTTCTGAGTATAGTCCTCTCATTATCATTATAGCACCCATGTTGTAGGCAAGTGCGTCTGATTTACAGCCTGCGTCTTCTGCTTTTACGAAGTAATCCCATGCTTTGTCCCAATCTTTTTCGCCCATTGCTATTGCACCTAAGTTGTTGAGTGCGGCGGCGTTATTGTTGTTTAGGTTGATTACTTTTTCAAAGTTTATTTTTGCTTGACTTAGGTTTCCGTTTTGAGCTTGTACAGCGGCTAAGTTGTTCCATGCTTTCCAATCAGAAGGATTGTTTTTAAGATAGTTTTTGTATATCTCTTCTTGTTTTGCAGGGTCGGTTGATTTGTAACCGGCATATAAAAGTTCTTGTTTGCTTAATGCAGAAGGATTTGAGTATCCTAAATTTATTATTTCTGCGTCTTGTTTTTCGCGACCTTTGTATTCAACTTGTAAGATAGAGCGACGTAGCAATGGTAAGATGTCTTTTCTTAACTCATCATATACTTTTGCCATGTTTTTGATTTCGGCTTCTCTTTTTTCATCGCTTGAATACATTGAAAGCACTTTTAATATAAGGTGTTTGTCAGCGATGTTTGATTTTTCTACTAATTCTTTAAAACCGGCCCAGTCTTCTGCGGGAGTTGTGGCTTTTGTTATTAGGTTGTTTAAATCAACGCCTTGTAATTTTTCTTTTGCAAGTTGTTTTGTGAATGCTGATTGTACGTTTGTTCCACGGTCGTTTACCAAGTTTTGGTTTAAGTCTTGCGGGCCATCAGGTGATGCGTAACTTTTAACAACAAATTTTGTTATTTCTTGGTTGGGGTCGGTTACTGTTGATTTGATGTATTCCATCAAGTCTTTTACTTCCGCTTTTTTGATTTCACCTTTTTTCACGTTTGCTTTTTGTAGGTCAAAATATATTTTCGCCATTTTGTTGTTAAAGCTCACGGTAGGTTTAGAGATGGGTACTATTACGGGTTGTCCTAATGTGTTACCGTCTTTAAATCCATTGTCTAATGCTATTCCTTTTTCTACTAACTCGGGAGTAGTTATGATACCATCAGCAATTTTCACTGCTACTAAGTTTGCAGAGTGACGTTTTTGGTCTGATAGTTGGAATTTAAGGTTTAGGTCAGACATTCTGAATGCAGGGTCGTAATCAATAGTATCTTGGAAACTGAAAGAACCTCCTTGCACGTATGATATTGTTTGATAGCTGTCTTGGAATTTTTCACCTTGGATTGTTTGTGTAGGGAATTCAAATTCTTTTGTTCCATCATCGGCTACTAAGGTAGGGATTATAACCAGCTTTACTTTTTTCCCAAAATACTTGGGTGGGAATGCCACGGATACATTTATAGCTACTTTATTAGCATGCATTTCAAGTGGCGATGGGTTTGTTCTATAGTTTACTTCATCGGCTTTTTTTACCATTTTTTTCAACTCATTACAACTGCTAAATATAATTAAGGTTAGCATGATTGCAGTTAAAATAGAAATTGTTTTCTTCATAATTCGGCAATTAACGTTTGTATAAATTATTTGTTATAAATGCAAAATTAATAATGTTTCCTATTATTAAAAATGTTTTTTGATGTACGGTGTATATAAAATTCGTTCTTTACTAAAAAAAAGGCTTATTTTGTTTTAATTTTATTTTTTTCTGCAATTTTTGCTACCTTCGTTACATATTGCATAATACCTATTTATATATGAAATTGTATTTCAAAAAACATGGCAACGACAAAAATGCCGGTTTCGACAAAAAATCTATTCTTTCAAAAATAATTTCGGAAAAACAGGAGGTGAAAGCCAATATTGCAAATATTGACAAGTTGCAAAAAAGCATTATAAAACTGTCGGGCGAGTTGGTTCATAGCGTTTTTTATGTGGCGGGGGAATTTTGGTACAGCGAATTGTTGTATTATGATGAAATTAAAAACGATGCCCAAAACGCCGAGGTAGACCAGAATCTGAAAGACAAATGTAATAAACTTATTGACAGCTATTTAAAGCAGTTTGAAATTGCAGAAGCTAAAATTAAATTCTATGAAAACGTCTTGTCGGAATATCGAAAATTGGAAGACAGATTAATTTCTGTATCGCAAAAAAACAGCAACAATAAAAATTCCGAACAAATAAACAGCATCATCAGCAATCATGAGGAGGTGGTGGAGCAGTTGTGGGACAATCAAATAGCCGACCCTAAGATATTTCTAAATCAGGAGCGACTGAAACTGCACAAGGAAGAGGTGGACAAAATAAATTCCGAAAGGCTATCGATACAAAAAGCATTGGAGCATGTCAATACGCTTTGCAACGAACACGACCCCGTAAATTCAACCGCCGACTACGAGGTTTTGCTGAAATCTTTAACCCAAGAAATAAGACAACCATCGCAAAACAATGATAATAAACAAAAATAGAGCATACTCAAAATTAGGCTATCACAAGGATAGAGACGGATTGCTCAACCGATATTTTCGCGAGAGTGCCAACTGGCAATCGCATTTAGACAACACGCATAAGGCAATTATAGATTTTTCGCAAGGCAAGCAAAACGGCAGTTGCGTTGTTTTTGGGAGCGGTTGGTGGCTCGACATTCCCATTGATTTCCTGCAAAAACATTTCCGAGAAGTGCATCTGATAGACATCAGCCACCCTATGCAGATACAGAAAAAAGCCGAGAAACTGCCAAACGTAAATCTAACAACCCTCGACATCTCCGGCGTGATGAAACCCATCTGGGAGTATACGAGCAAGCATCGCAAGAAAAGCGAGTTCAATAAAATCATTGAGATAATAAGCTCCGCCAACCCCATAGCCGACACTCCGTTTGCCGATGCCGATTATTTTATCTCGGCAAATATGATGAGCCAGCTTAATGTTTTTATATCGCCCCACCTCGCCAAGAGAACAAATCTGGCGGAGGGCGAAGTTCGACAAATCCAAGACCTAATTCACAAAAAGCATTTAGAGTTTTTGCCCAAAGGCAAATCTTGCTTGGTTACCGACTACCGAGAAATATGCACGCCCAAAGGCACGTCGTCGGCAATTACCCGAGACCTTATAAATATAGAGTTTCCAAAACCCGCCGAAATGCGAAAATGGAAATGGCATTTTGACCTAAACGGAAATTACAAAAATTGCAAAACCACAATATTCAAAGTTATTGCGTTGGATTTGTAGAGGGTATTAACAAGCGAGCATGCTCCCTTGCTGTTCAATTCCCCTCCTTTGGAGGGGTGGACTGCGAAGCAGGACGGGGTGGTTCAATTCCCCTCTGTTGGAGAGGTGTCCGCAGGACGGGGTGATTTTGTTTACACGCAAAAAATAATTATATTTTCATTTACTTGATTTACTGCAAATTATAAAACTACATGTGTGTTACACGCTTATTTGCTTTGAAAAATAAATAATATTTTATTTTTTTGTAATATCATAAATTAATTTTTTTCATAAATCTTAGAACTTAACATCATATACAAAAATTCACGCTTAACTTTGTTAAAAGAACTAAGAAAAAACAAACTTAACTAATCTTGAACCTAATAAAATAACGAACAAATTCCTAATCTGCATTAATACATTGATTATGATTTTAGAACTATTGAAAAGAATAACAAAGTCGCTTGAAAACAAAAATATACCGTACATGCTTTCTGGCAGTATAGCATTAAATAATTATACAATTCCAAGAATGACATTG
>PDWI01019629.1_pt1 | contig 26985 bp, 20 predicted proteins | sample 1430891 | NCBI WGS metagenome assembly PDWI01 (sample SAMN01162508, study PRJNA174530) | Oral metagenome, whole genome shotgun sequencing project. | biome: Marine environment; feature: Marine mammal; material: Swab sample of the gingival sulcus; isolation source: swab sample of gingival sulcus... | reverse complement strand
CTGCCGCCGCGCTGCCTGGGCGAGATCAACGGCATTTTCAAGGCCTACTGCACCCGGGTGGGCAACGGCCCGTTCCCCACGGAACTGATGGGCGACATGGGAGAGGCCCTGCGCGAGGCCGGCGGCGAATACGGGGCCACCACCGGCCGGGCCCGGCGCTGCGGCTGGTACGATATGGTGGCCAGCCGGTACGCCGCGGATATCAACGGCATGACGGGAATTTTCATCACCAAGCTGGACGTTCTGGACAAGATGCCCACCATCCAGGTGGCCACCGCCTACGAGTTGGAAGGCGAACGGCTGTCCCGCTACCCGGTGGATGGGAGCCAGCTGCCGCACTGCCGTCCCGTCTACACCGAATTCAAGGGCTGGGAAAAGGATACCTCCGGTTGCCGACGCCTGACGGACCTGCCGGCCGCCGCCCGCCAGTATCTGGAGTTCCTGGAGGCGGAGATGGGGACGCTGATCGTGGGCGTGAGCGTGGGCCGTGACCGCGAGCAGATGATCTGGACCGAGACCGGCGTGACGACCTGATTTTTTGACACCACCGTGGAGGGCGGCTATATTGCTGTCCGTCGGTGAAACGCCGGCATGAGGAATGGGTGGGCCACTAGCTCATCAGGTAGAGCATCTCCCTTTTAAGGAGGTTGTGCCAGGTTCGAGTCCTGGGTGGCCTACCACCTTTCCTCCCATAAGTCCTTGCTAATGAATGACCACCCGATCTGGCGCCACGGTGCCGGGACGACGGGTGGTTTTTTGTTGCCCCCTCCGCACACCGGCACCGGTTCCCCCAAAAAAACCTCAAGTTTCCCTCCAAGCGCCCGATACCCGTGGCATGTGGCGGAAACCCTCTTCGCGCCGGTCCGCGCCCCACGAAAAACCGCGGACCGAACAAAGGATTGGCAGCAATGAGCATCCGGCTGAACCCAGCAAACAGCAACACCATGGCATCCCTGCGGCGGCAGTCCCCTCGGGACCGGAAGGATCTGCAGAAAAGCGCGGCGAAAGGCCAGGGCGGCGAGTGCGCCCGCCGCGCGGCCGATGACGCGGCGTGCCACCAGATATCGAGCGCCGCCGCGGACACGCCCACCGAGGCCCCGGTCCGCTTTGAGGACGCCGACGCGGCCCTGGAGGTTGCCAACACGACCGGCCGGCAGATTCTGGACCAGGGGGCCACCTCGGCCCAGGCCCAGGGGCAGGGGCTGACGGATACGGCACTGGGTCTGCTCCAGTAGATCCGGGCTTTCCTCTCTCCATAAAAACAGGGCGCCGTTTACGCGGCGCCCTTGTTCATACCGCCGAAGCGGGTGCGGCTACTTCCGGCCGTACTTCTTGGTCCAAAGCTTGTCGAATTGCTCGACCGTCTTCTCGAACAGGTCCATGGCCGCCAGGATGGGGCGCGGCGTCTCCAGGTCCACGCCCGCGCTGCGCAGGATATCCAGGGGCGGAGCGCTGCAGCCGGCGCTCAGCATGTTGTCGATGTAGCGGTCGGCGGCCTTGCGGCCGTCTTTCTCGATCAGGTCGGCGATGGTCAGGCCGCTGGTCAGTCCCGTGGCGTAGGTGAAGACGTAGAAGTTGTAGTAGAAGTGGGGGATGAAGACCCACTCGCACTCGTCGTTCGGGCCCATCTCGAACTCGGGACCGTAGTACTCGCGGATCAGGTCGCCGTAGGTCTGGTTCAGGAAGTCGGCCGTCAGCGGGCTGCCGGTCTCGGCCTGCTCGTGGAAGCGCAACTCGAAATCGGCGAACAGGGTCTGCCGGAAGATGGTCTGGCGGATGCTTTCCAGACGCTGGTTCAGCAGAATCAGCTTGGTGTCGATGTCATCGGCCTGGCGCAGCATGTAGTCCGTCAACAGGGCCTCGTTGCAGGTGGAGGCGATCTCGGCCAGGAACGTGGTGTAGCTGCGGTACTGGGGCGGCTGGTTGCGGCTGCTGTAGACGCTGTGCAGGGCATGCCCGAACTCGTGGGCGGTGGTGCTGACGGCGTCCAGGCTGTTGTCGAAGTTGTGCAGGACGTAGGGGTGCACGTCGGCGGCCAGGGAGCCGTTGCTGTAGGCGCCGCTGCGCTTGTTGGCGTTGGGGTAGACATCGATCCAGCCGTTGGCCGGGTCCATGCCTTCCTTGATCAGCGCCACGTATTCCTTGCCCAGGGGCCTCAGGGCGGCGGCAATGATCTTGCAGCCCTCTTCGTAGGTGTACTCGGGCTCCGCGCCTTCGATCATGTTGTTGTTCAGGTTGGGGAAGGTCAGGGGGCCTTCCAGACCCATGACCTTGCGCCGCAAGGCCACGTACTTGTGCATGGTGCGGGGCAGGTTCTCACGCACGGTGTCGATGAGCATGCGGTAGGCCTTGGGACTGATGTTGTCCGGGCTGAGGGCGGCCTCCAGGCAGCTGTCGTAACCGCGGGCGTCCTTGCTGAGGATGTGGCTCTTGACGGTGCCGTCCAGCAAGGTGGCGAAGGTGTCGTCGTACTGGCGCAGCCCGGCGAAGAAGGCGTCGGTGGCCTGCTTGCGCACGTTGTAGACATCGCTGCTGCGCAGGCCGGACCAGCCGCTGAGGGTGACGGGAACTTCCCGGCCCTGCTCGTCGATGATGTTGCCGAATTTCATGTCCACCGACAGCAGGGTCTCGCTGGCTTCCATCGGCACGCCGCGCACGTTGCCGGTCAGGGCCAGGATCCGCTCTTCGGCGGCGCTGAGGGTGTGCGCCTGCTGGCGCCACATCTCTTCGAATTCGTAGCGGTAGCCGGCCAACTCCTCGTTGGCGGCCATCCAGCCCCGAATCTTCTCGGGATCGATGCTGAGCAGTTCGGGCTCCATCCAGCTGGTGGCTTCACTGAATTTGGGGCCCAGCTGGGCCACCTGGCCGGCCATGGTCCGGTAGTCGCCCACGCCCATGTCGGTGTCGAACAAGGCGGCGCTGTAGGTGCGCAGCTTCATGAAGCGCGTCAGCAGGCTCTGGATCTCGTTCTGGGACTCCAGCAGAACCTGGGGGCCTTCGGCCAGGCGGCCGCGGAAGCGGGTCAGCTTGGGGATGTCTTGCTGGATGGCGGCCAGCTCGGCTTCCCAGGCGGCTTGATCAGGGAAGAGGTCGGTCTTGCTCCACTGGTATTGGGTGGGGATGTCCGCGCGGGGGGCGGAGGGATCGGGGGTGTAGTCGGCCAGCAGCGGGGTGGCGCCGAGGCAGAGGATGATGACGGCCATCAGGGCCGGCAGACGTCGGATGGAAGAACCCTGGTAAGACATGAATAACCTCCTGCGAACCAGGTTGGAGAAAATGAAGCCCGATCCCTCGTTGAAGGATCGGGCTGTCGGGTGAATCGGCGGGTCTCCTTTAGAAGCGGTGGAAACCCTGGTGATCTTTGCCCTCTTCCAGGCTGTCGGCGGCCTTGGCGGGGAAGACGACGGGCACTTCCTCGACGGTGAGGTTGTAACCGTTCAGGTCCATGCTGGCCTGGAAGATCACGTTCTCGTTGAAACCGACCATGAACAGATGCTGGGGATCCGCGCCCCAGATCCCCGTCAGGGCGCCATGGGCGATGTCGTAGATGTTCCGCACACCGGTGCCGCTGACGAAGTCGAAGTCCTCGGTCTGGAAGACCAGGCTGCCATCGTCGGTGACGGCATAAAGATTGTTGTCCCCATCGATCCACATGTCCCGAATGCCGTTGCCCTCATCGACGGTGGTGTCGGGAAGCAACAGGATCCAGTCCAGCCGGCCGCCGCCGCTGTCACTCAGGCGGTAGATCCAGCCTTCGCTGGTGCCCAGGTAGTTGTTGCCGACGGTGACGGGGTCGCTGGTGCTGCTGAGGATCCACTCGCTGTTGGCCAGCTGGTCTCCGCCCAGGGGACGCAGACGCCAGTCGTAGAGTTCAGGCTCGGAATCGGGGGCCAGGACCATGCCGTCGGTGCCGTCGATGCCGAAGATTTCCTGGTCCTCCAGAATGTACGCGCCGCCGATGGAGCTATAGTTGACGGTGACCAGGCTGTAGATATTCTCGCTCAGGCTGAGCGTATCTTCAGGGGCTCCGGTCTGGGCATTGCGGACGACGATGACCTCGTTCGCCGCGACCAGGGAGTTGCCGGCGAGACGGCGCGCGTTGCCCCGTTCGCCCACGGCGTAGATTTCGTTCTGATACGTACCCACGCTGTAGAAGTCCAGGTCTGTCCCGCTGTCCAGGCTGGACCAGGTCCCATTCGTGTTGCGCCAGAAATGCCCATCGTGCCCGGCGGCGTACAAGGTGCCGTTGCCGTTGCCGTAGATGCTGGTGATGGTGCTGTTGACACCCAGATCCGTGGCGGACCAGGCGCTGCCGTCGTAGTGGAAGACCATACCCTTGTTGCCCACGGCGTAGACGTCGTCGGCGGCGTTGCCGTAGACGTCGAAAAGCCAGTTGTGCGGGGGCTCGGGATCGGGGGTGGGGTAGTGGATGCCTCCACCGTCGTCACCGCCACAGCCCCCAAGGGCCAGAGAACGACGGAACCATCGGGCTCGGGTTCCCGAAAGAGCGGACGCGGTTTGATTCATGAGCGCAATGACCTCACGTTCGTGGGTGGGGAAGGATGGGACGCAACCTCCGCCGGCTCCGGTGCCGCGCACCGCCAGCCATGCCCGCCAGCAGGCGGAGATCCTTGACAACAGGATAATAGTAAGCCTTGCCGTGGGGAAAGTCCATATCCAACCCGCCCGGACCCCATCCGGAGGCGTCACGGAAGATTCCGTTGGCGCTTGGGCCCGTTCATGACAAAATTGTGTTCTCAAAGGCCCCAAGCACCCCAAGAAAGCTAAGACAAGAGAGCTAAGACCCGTGATCCAAGACCTACACGATCTGTGGAGCCTGTGACCGCGGGCCGTGAGCTTTAACTTTGCCCGGAGATTTTCCATCATGACCGATACCCGCCCTGCCGCCATTCCTCCCGGAACGGATCTGATCGCCGAGATCCATCGCCTGCGTCGGGAGATGAATGCCGTGATCCTGGCCCATTTCTATCAGCAGCCCGAGATCCAGGACATTGCCGACTTCATCGGGGACAGCTTGGCCCTCAGCCAGAAGGCGGCCGAGACCGATGCCGAAGTCATCGTTTTTGCCGGCGTGCATTTCATGGCCGAGACGGCCAAGATCCTGAATCCGCACAAGCAGGTGCTGCTGCCGGATCTGGAGGCGGGGTGCAGCCTGGCGGACGGTTGCCCGCCCGAGGAATTCGAGAAATTCGTGAATCAGCACCCGGACCACACCGTGGTCAGCTACATCAACTGCAACCTGGAGACCAAGGCCCTCAGCGATATCATCTGCACCAGCAGCAATGCCGTGAAGATCGTGGGCAGCATCCCCGCGGAGCAGCCGGTGCTCTTTGCCCCGGATCGCTATCTGGCCGCTTGGGTGAGTCGGTCCCTGGGCCGGGAAATGGTGGTCTGGCCGGGCAGCTGCGAGGTGCATGAGACCTTCAGCGAGTCCCGCCTGCTGGAACTGAAGGCCGCCCATCCGGATGCTCCGGTGGCCGCCCATCCTGAATGCCCGCAGGCCATCCTCCAGCATGCCGACCACATCGGCAGCACCAGCAGCATCCTGCAGTTCGCGCGGGAGAACGAGGCGCCCAAGCTCATTGTGGTGACCGAAGCGGGCATCCTGCACCAGATGCAGAAGGAGAATCCGGGCAAGGAACTGATCCCCGCGCCGGGGGCGGACGAGACCTGCAATTGCCATGAGTGTCCCTACATGAAGAAGAACACCATGGAGAAGCTCTACCTTTGCATGCGGGACCGGACGCCGGAAATCGTGGTGGATCCGGTCCTGGCCGCGCAGGCCCTCAAGCCCATCAACCGGATGCTGGAACTGAGCCGTTAGAATCCGGACAACGCATAGGAAAAGGACCACGGCGCTAGTGCTGTGGTCCTTTTTCCTGTGTGCCCGGCAGGGCGCACGCTCTTGGCGGTGCAAGACCTCTGCAGGCCCGAAAGATTACTCGAACCGATTGGCAATATTCCACCATCTGAGTTTGAAATGCTGTATAATCCGATACAAGAGGTTCTATCTGAGGTGGTCGGACTCAAATAACTGAGGCTCTGGAGAACCCGGGGCGGTTCACTTCCGGGGATCGTGCCCAGTTGGTGGGTTCGATCCCCCACAAAGAAAGACATAGCCATGAAGCTCTTTTTTGTATTTGCCTGGTTTCTCCTTCCATTCCTGGCTTTACCGGCTCAGAGCCGCACGTGGCTTGTGGAAAAGGATGGTAGTGGAGATTTCACGATAATCCAGGATGCCCTGGATGCTGCTACCTCTGGGGATACTTTGCGAATCGGAGCAGGCCGGTTCGATGATTTCCGTGAATACCAGACCAATGGTGGGCTCATACAGCCACGAGCCATGATCCAGTGGGACGGTGAAGAACCCATCCCGGAGGGCGTCATCTGTATTGCCCAGGAACCTCCGGGCGGTTTGAGGTTTTCAGGGATCTCTTTCGAAAACACGGTGTCGGGCATTTATGTGGAAAATGCTGTCGGTCTGACAGTTGATGATTGCCGGTTTTTCGGAGGGAGAAATGGGATCCTATGTGAGGAAGATGTCATTGTCCAACGGTGCAGCTTCTCGGGACTCAAAAAAGGTGTTTGGGCAGGCCCTGCTGAATCAGCCACAATACTCAATTGTGTGTTTTCCGATTGCCGTAACAGCATAAGCTTTCAATTTTTGGACAATGGAACGGTAAGGCGTTGTGAAATATCGGTTTCCGAGGGGATTTATGGTGGGGGTGTGAAATTTTATGGGGCTGGAGGGGGAGTGTATGACAGTCAAATCACAGGAGTGGCCTATTCTATCGCTTTGGGCAGTCACTTGAACGTAATTTTGGAAAGAAATCGCATAGTTTCTCCTGGTTATTGTATTTACAGTGATTCAGAATGGTTTGTTGCCGAGGATAACATTTTCGAATCAACCGGTTTTGTCGCTCCCATTCGCCTCTACACAAGAGGGATCCCCCATACAATCCGGAATAACCATATTTTGCGTGGTACGGGCCCGGCCGTTCGAGTGGTGGGCCACCATGGTGCCCCGGGCTATGTATTGGATATGCGGGACAACTGGTGGGGGACGACGGAGCGTGACAGTATCGCCGCCTGGATTTATGACGGAAACGATGCGGTTTTCCCCCCCGTGGAGTGTACGGTGGCTTTCGAGCCATTTGCCAGTGCACCCTTGCCGACAGAGAAGAAGTCCCTGGGCGGCCTCAAGGCCATGTTCCGGTGACCTGTGGTCGCGGCCCTTGGTGAACCGTATGCCCGGTGGTGTGGGAGGGTGAGGTTCCGAGGCCTCACCCTACCCGATCCTGCTTGTGGTGGGCGGCTCAGTCCTCGTCGTAGTCCGCAGCCTGCCGGCGGGACAGGCTGATCCGGCGCCGGTCCAGGTCCACATCCAGAATCCGCACGGTGATGGGTTCTTCCTCGTTGAGGACCTCACGGGGATGGATGATGCGGCGGTTGGCCAGTTCCGAGATGTGGATCAGGCCCTCGATGCCGGGCAGCAATTCCACGAAGACACCGAAGTCCACCAGCCGGGTGACCTTGCCTTCCACATCCGTACCCGGGGTCAGCTCACCGGCGTTGGTGGGCCAGGGGTCGCTGGCCAGGGCTTTGATGGACAGGCTGATGCGCTCGCTGCGGCCCTGACCCAGGTTCTGGATCTGCATGACCTGCACACGCACCTGCTGGCCTTCCTTGAGCACCTCGGAGGGATCGCCCACGCGTTGGAAGCTGATCTGGCTGATGTGCACCAGACCTTCGATGCCCCCGATATCCACGAAGGCCCCGAAGGGAACCAGCCGGGTGACGGTGCCGTCCAGGGCGGCGCCCAGTTCCAGGTTGGCGCGGGTGCTCTCGGCCTGTTCCTCGCGGTTGGCCTGCAGCAGGGCGCGCCGGCTGACCACCACGTTACGCATGTCGTCGCTGATCTCGAGGATCTTGAACTGGTAGGTGTTCCCGACGAAGACGGTGGGGTCATCGGCCCGGCGCAGGTCGATCTGGCTGAAGGGGCAGAAGGCGCGCACGCCCCCCAAATCGATGCTGAAGCCGCCCTTGTTGGTGTCGCCGACCTTGCCTTCCACCGGAGTACCGTGCTGGAAGGCATCCTGCAGAGCTTTGCGGCCCGCCTCCCGGACGTTGATGGCCATGGTCAGCTTGGGACCGTCCTGGCCCTTCTGGACATGGGCCGTGATCCGGTCCCCCACTTGGTGCTTGAGTTGACCGTCCGCATCCTTGAGCTCCTCCACGGACAGGGGCAACTCGTTGCGGAAACCACAATCCACGAAGGCATCGTGGTCTCCGATCTGGATGATGGTTCCTTCCACCTTGGCGCCGATCTTCACTTCGCCGCCTTCTTCCCCGCCTTTGTCGGCTTCGTGCGCCTCCAGCATGGCGGCGAAGTCCTCCTGCGTTTCTTCGGTTGCGGGATTTTCGGGGGAGGGGTTCACGTTCTCGTTGGGATCGATGGTCATGAGTCCGGTTCCGTTCGCGAGAGAGTTACGGTTTTCAGCCGCTTGGGATATCAGCAGGATATCAGCACATACCGCCGGATATACGTCCGCAGGCGGCCACAGCACGCCCAATATAACACAGGGAAAGACACATTCCTACGCCTGAGTTACTGAAAAAATGGGTTGTGCCGCGAAGATTGTTGGTGCCTGGAATCCGTTGATCAGCAATGGGAGCGGGCCACCACCATGGTCAGATCATCGCCCGCGTTGGGCTTTGCCGGCTCGTCCCAGTTTCCTCCCACATGGCCCGGGGTGCCGGCGCGGCCGGTGTCCACGTGGCGCAGCACGGCCGCGATCACCTCGTCGATGATGACGTCCACCGGTTCGTCGGCGAAGCGACGCGCCACCTCTTCCAGACCGCGTTCCTCGAACTCGATCTCGCGGGTGTCCACGGCTTCGGTGATGCCGTCGGTGTAGCTGATGAGCAGATCGCCCCGGTTGAACGGCACCTCGGTCACGGGGTACTCCATGCCGGGGAACATGCCCAGAGGGGTACCGGCCGGCTTCAGCCATTCGGCGCTGCCGTCGGTGCGCAGGACCAGGGGCGGGTTGTGCCCGGCGCTGGCGTAACGCAGGCCGCGTCCGTCCGGGGCCAGTACGGCCAGAAACGCGGTGGCGAATTTCTCGTCGTCGGTGCTGGCGTGCAGAGCCTCGTTCACCGCGCTCAGAAGTTGTCCGGGATCATCCATGACACCGGCCAGAGCCCGCAGGCTGGCCTGCACGTTGCTGGCCAGCAGGGACGCGGGCATGCCCTTGCCCGAGACATCGGCGATGACAAAACCATGCTGCCCACCCTTCAACTTGAGGTAATCGAAATAGTCGCCGCTGACGTGCAGGCTGGGGTGGTTGGCCCCGGCCAGGAGCCAGCCGGGGGCCTGGGGGACTTCGCCGGGCAGCAGGCGCTGCTGGATGTTGCGCGCCATGGCCATCTCTTCTTCCAGGTTTTCCCGGACCAGGCTGTCGGTGAAGCCTTCCACGCCCAGACGCACCACCTGGCGGCGGGATTCTTCCAGGGTGGCCAGGAATTGCCCCGCCGGCAGATGGATGCCCAGCAGGCTGGAGAAGTCGGCGACCTCGCGGTCCACCTTGCTCAGCACGGCCTCCAGAATGGGTTGGGGCAGATTCAGGGTGTCGGCGATCTGGTCCAAGGGAACAGCCTCGTGCCCGTCCCCGCTGTCGCCATATCCCACCGAACGCACCAGGGTGGCCGCGTCCCGCAGGATGCCCACCAGGGTGTGGGCTTCCTCGGAAATCTCGAAAGGTTCGTAGTCCTCGCCGAAGAACTCCACCACGTCGCAGAAGATCCGCGGCAGATTCCACTGGGCGAGCAGGCGGCCGCCCATTTCCCCATGGTGATAGTCCAGGGTCAGCATCTCCGCGTCGATCAGGGGTAGGCGTTTCACGCGCGCCGTTTCCAGGGCCCGCTGGAGTTCCGTGGGCGCCTTCTGGGCCAGAGAGCCCAGACCGATGTTGTGCAGGATACCCACCAGCCACGCGTCGTCGTCCGAGGCATTGCCGCGCTGCCAGGCCAGGCCTTGGGCGCAGCTGGCTGTGGCCAACTGGAATTGCCAGAACTCTTTCATGTCCAGGTTGTCGGAGGAGCTTTCGGCGGGCATCATGTCATGCATGCCCATGCACAGGGCCACGTTGCGCACGCGCCGCAGCCCCAGGCGCACCAGGGCCTGGCGCAGGTTGCGCACCTCGTTCCCGCGCCCGATGGAGGCGCTGTTGGCCAGGGCCAGAAAACGCATGGTCATGACGTTGTCGCTGATGATGACGCGGGAAAGTTGCCCCATGTCGCAGCCGGGGTCGGCGGTCATGTTGACGATCTGGGCAGCCACTGAAGGCAGGCTGCCCAGTTCTTCCACCAGAGTGGTGATGTAGGTTCTTTCGCTCCGGGTATCCATGCCCGGATGATCGACCCGCAGGCCGGGTTGTGTAGCGTTATTTCACCAGACTCAGTTTGCCGCTGGCGGCCACCTGTCCTTCCGCCTCCAAGCTGAAGAGGTACTGCCCCGCGGGCACGGCGTGGCCCCGGGAATCGCGCCCCTGCCAGGCGATGCTCTGGTCGCCCGCCTCCAGATTCTGCCGGGCGCTGGTCCAGATCACGCGGCCCCGCAGGTCGTGGACGCGCAGTTGCAGGGTCATGGGCTCCTCCAGGGTGAACCGGATCCGGGTGCTGGGGTTGAAGGGGTTGGGAGCCGCCTGGGCATCGCGCAGGGCAAGCCGCGCGTCAGGCAGCGGAGCGGCCGTCAGGGGATCGACGATCTCGATGATCTCATCCACGTTGATGTGTCCCATCTCGCCGGTTTCATCGTCCATGATGAGGATGTAGCAGGTCTGTCCCTGATAGGGCCGCACGTCCCACACCCGCGGGGTCATGGTGCTTTCCCCGCCGCCGGACTCACTCAGGAGGATCGTGTCGGTGGCCGCGTCCACCAGGGCCACGTAACAGGTCTGGGGATAGTCGCCGCCGCCGACCAGCAGTTCGATGCGATCACCGGTGAGGACGAAGGGGTGGCTGTGCAAATGCCCCCGGGTCCCATCACCAAGCTGCGCGCCCGGGGCGCCCCGACCGGCCAGGGGACCCTGGTAATACTCCGCGCTGCCGAAATAACTGTTGCCCACCATCCCCACGGGGTCGTCGCCCCGGACAGTGGGATTGTCCCCGAAGGTGGGGGCGGCCAGGCAGGCGATCCCCTGACGCAGGGGCCAGTTGTTGTCCAGGGGATGGGGCTTCAGCACATCCAGGGTGCCGTCAACGTTGAATTGCACCGTGTCGATTCGCACGGCGTAGCTGATCCCGTCGGTGGCGTTGTGGTAGGGGGCCAGGCGCGAGACGAGGCGCACCCCGGGGTCGAACTCGTCGATTTCCGGAGCGTAGCCGTAGTCGAAGACAACGCGGCTGTCCATGGAAAACTGATCCGGTTGGGAACTGCTGATGCCGCTCAGACCGCCGGTGTCGAACTCCCCGAAAAACAGCCAGTGGTAGTCATCGATCTGGTGGTATTGCGGGCTCTCCAGAACACGCCAGGGATCCTCGCCGTCATTGGCGAAAAAAATCCCCACGTCCGTCCAGTTGATCAGGTCTTCGGACACGCCATGGTAAAGCACGCCCGTGTTCTGCCCCAGATTCTGCAATGCGGTGACCAGCACGTGCCACTGGTCAGCCTCGCGCCAGACGAAGGGATCTCGGAAATTGCTCCACGACCCTTCCCGGCTCCAGACATACTGCGCGGGATCCGGCTCGATGACGGGATTGTGGGGGGACTTGGTCCAGGCATAGAGGTCCGGGGACTCCGCCAGGCAGATGCTCTGGTTCATCTGGTCGTCGTTGCCCGTGTACAGGATCTTCCAGTTCTCGGCCTCCGGATCCCAGATGGTGTCTCCGTGGACGGCGTTGGGGGTTTGCTCATGGATGGTGTGGTAGAAGATGTGATAGACGGAGTCCGGCCGCACCATGCTGAAATCCCAAACCTGGCGTTGGGGGTGCTGGAAGTATTTTTGTTCGAAATCCAGACGCAGCAGGGCCTGGGCCTGCCCCGCGCCCAGCAGCCCTATCAGCAGCCCGACCAGCAGGGCGGTGCTGGACGACATTGGGATCCGAAGACGGCGGAAAGAGGGTGAGAAGCGCACGTTTTTCTCCTGGAAGTCTGTTTCTTTGGAAGTCTGTTTCTTTGGAAGTCTGTTCCTTTGGAAATCTGTTCTTCTGGAAGTGACCAAGATTCAAAGACTGTGTTGTTCCCAAGTATCACTTATTTTAACATACCGAAAGAATGAGAGCAATAGTATATTTTTTGTGAGGTTTTTTCTGCTTTGGTGCCTGAGAATGGAAGAATTTCGGTAAAGACCGGGCTTGAGGCTGGGGCGGGAATCAGGCTTGGGGTTTTGCTGTGCCTGGGGTTGGTGGTTGGGCTGCCTGGCCCGATCGTGGCCGCGCCCAGGCCGGATCCGGCCCAGGAGATGACCCGGGCGCTGGCCCGGGTGGACAGTGTCCTGGCCCTGGGACGGTGGGAAGAAGGGGCCCGCATGGCGGCCCATGCCGCCGAGCGGTTCGCCGAGGATCCCCGTCTGCTGGATCCTCTGGAAAATCGCCAGGCCCTGGCCCTGATGCGGCTGGAGCGGCATGCGGAGGCCCTGCCTCTACTGGAAAAAGCCATTCTGCGGCGGCCGAACCACGGTCCGGCCCACCGCAATCTGGGGGCCTGTTTGCAGGCCATGGGGCGCTCTGGCCGGGCCCTTTCCGAATACCAGGAATTTGTGGATTTGGAACCCCGGAATTACCTGGCCCAGTGGGAATACGGGCAGGCCCTGCTGGCATTGCGCCTGTATGCCCAGGCGGAAACGGCCCTGCGCACCGCCTCCGCTCTGTGTGGGGAGTGTCCCGAGGTGGATCCGGCCCTGATGGCGGCCCTGCTGGGAGAAGGGCGGCCCGACCAGGCTCTGGTCCCTTTGCGCCGTCTGGTGGCCGGGCCCCGGCGGGAGGAATTTCATCGCCATTACCTGCAGGCCCTGCTGACGAGCGGGGCGGATGAAGAGATGATCGAATATCTTGGATCTTCAGCGCAACCTCTCGGCCCGCAAGATGTTCGCCTTCTCGTGGAGGCCGAGGGGCGTCTGGGACGGGCCGTCTGGAGCCGGGTTTTGGCCCGCCAGGCCACGGAGGCGGAGGACTGCGATCTGAAGCTGGGGCCGGACTGGGACCGGGACCCGCTGCTCTGGGCCTGTGTGTCCCTTAATCTGCAGCAGGCGGGAGATGAACCGGTCGCCTTGGCGGCCATCGAACGGGCCATCGCCCTGGATCCGAAATCCGCGCTGCTGCGCAACAATCGCGTGGTCCTGTTGCAGAAGCTGGGCCGCCTGCAGGAGGCCCGGGCCGAGTGGCGGCGGGCCGTTGCTCTGGACCCTTCCCTGGAGAAGCCATGAAGCGCATGCCGTCATCCTCGAGAATCGCCTGTCCGCTGCGGGGGCGGATTGGGCCTTGCGTCGTCCTGATTCTTGTCGCCGGTTTGCTGGCCGGTTGCGCGGCTCCTCATCCCGCGCGGCAGGAGGCACCGGACCTGACGGGGCTGAGGGTGTACGGCAGCCTGGACGAAACCCCTCCACCTGATGGGCCGTGGCGCCCGCATATTGTTTCCTGGTGCCCGGCCGAGCCCCCGGTGCCGGCTTCGGTGGAGGCGTTGCTGGAACTGTGCTCCACCTACTTCCGCGAGGGCTCTGGAGTGGACAGCATACTGGAACTGGAGATGGCGCTGGAGGCGGGATCGCGCCACCCCCTGCTGTTGATGACCCTGGGCCAACTCTATCTCATGGCCGGCCAGGGTGATCCGGACCTGCTGCCCCTGGAGGGCCCGGTGGCCGATGTGGGGGACTGGTCCCGCAACCGGCAACGGCTGCTGGGGCGCGCCGAGGAATTGCTGACCGAAGCCGGAGAACAGCGCCCCTGGGACGCCGCCGTGGATTATCTTCTGGCGGATGTCTGGCGGGCGCGGGAAAATTTCCCGCGTGCCGAGGCCTTCGTTTTCCAGGGAGCCGCCAAGAGTACCAGCGGCCGCGGCTTTGCGCTGTTGGTGCTGTATCAGCAATTGTACCGCCATCCGGGGAAATATCAGGGCGGACCCGGCCCGGAATATCCGGCTGATGCTCTCGGGCGAGGTCTGACCGGGGATGTGGTCCTGGACCTGCTGATCAGCCCCCTGGGTGAGGTGGCCCGGGCCGCGGCGGCCAGCCTGGTGGAGGGCTACTGGGAGCCGGCGACCATCGGCAAGTATCCCATCTGGTCCTGGCTGCGGGTCAAGACCAGCTTTCAGTTGGAGCCCTGATTTCAGTTGGAGCCCTGAGGGCCGCGGTGGGGAACACCGCGCGTCCCGGGGATTTTATCGGCAGAGTTGGGGTTGATTTGATTGGCCCCATACCTTATTTTTTGGCAGCAAGGGTTTGTGGGGTTTTCAGCCCCGAATCCACTTATTCACCCTGCCGCCGGAGGTCAGTATCTTCATGAAGTGGCTGGACAAGCGCTTCCTCTATCTGTCGTACGCCATCGTTCTGGTCGGGCTGGCTCTGGTCGGTTGCACCAGCAAGGAAGACCCCAGTGAAGTCTTGCCTCTGTGCGGCAACCACACCTGTGGCCATCTGGCCATGGTGACCACCGATACCGCCAGCGACGGGTTCCATTATCTGGACCCCAGGATGTCGCCCGACGGAACCCGGATCATTTTCACCGCGGACTGGAAGGCCATCCCGGCCGAGCGCACCTACGATGAAAATGAACTGTATGTCAGCTATCGGCAGTTGATCGTGATTCCCCGGCGTGAATCGGTGGATCCGGCCTTCAACTTGTCCGACCAAGGGGGCGTTCTGGTCCGTTTCGACGGAAACTTCAGCTCCCTGTGGATCAACAACGCTTCGGTGTCGCTCAGCGACATCGAGAGTGAACGCCGCAAGGCGGATCCCGACTGGCTGGATGACTCCAACATCATCTTCTCCCTCTACACGCCCCGCGGCTATCGCCTGTTCTCCGCGGACATCACCGGTATCTGCAACAACGAGGATTGCAAGGTGGTCCCCACCGTGGCGTATATGGAGCCGGACGACAACACCGTCAGCGGCGGTCTGTGGCAGCATCTCGGGGCAACGGTCAGCCCGGACGGGAACTGGGTGGCCTTCATCCGGAGCGGTTGCGCTCTGCCGGATTCCTTTGAAACCTGCACCGGCACCTCGTTGATGCTGATGGAAACGGCCAGCATGGCCCAGAACAACGGGTACGATTGCCGCGTGCTGCCGCTGACCAACGAGTACAGCTACATCGAGGGCCCCACCTGGTCTCCCGACGGCACTCGTCTGGCGTTCAGCGGTGGCATGGATGTGGGCGGCCTGACGGGCGCCGGCACCGAACTCTACACCATCGACTTCGACACCACCGGCTTCAGCGCCGGGGCCATGGCTCTGGACAACAACCTGACCCGCCTGACTTATACCAGCTACGCGGACGGGGATCCCATCGCCGGCGTTCTGAATTCCTCGCCCAGCTACACCCCGGGCGGAGACCAGATCGTCTTCGTCTCCACCCGGCGAGCGCCCTCCATCACCCTGCATGATCGCAATCTGTGGATGATCCCCAGCGATGGACGTCTGGATCCGGAGCTCTTCTTCTTCACCCGGTCCGATGACGTGGATCCCGAAGTCCTGCTCGATGGCAGCGTCCTGCTGAGCAGCCAACTGGGCTATCCCACCGAGATCATGGATCAGCTGGAAGAAGAAGCGTACCAGCGCCTGCTGCAGGACAATGAGCAGAACGGTCTGACGGAAGTGGAAATGCGCGCGGCCGCCGCCGAAGCGCGGAAGCAGTTGGAGTACTTCGAGGGCGTGATGTCGCACCTGTACATCTTCACACCCTAGGAGACGCTGCCTTGCCCAACCTGGTCGTGCTGCGTCGGGAAATGGTCGAGGTGGGCCGTCTGCTGGAAATCAAAGGCCTGATCGTGGCCGCCGAAGGCAACCTTTCCGTTCGCCTCGGCGGCCACACCTTTTTGGTCACGCCGGCCGGTGGCCACAAGGGGGCCTTGAAGGCGCGGGATCTGGTGGAGGTGGATCTGCAGGGACGCGGAATCCAGAGGCGCGGAATCCAGGGATGTAGAGTCCCAGGGCGGAGAATCCAGAAGCGGCCCACCAGCGAATGGCCCCTGCACCGGGAAATCTACAGCCTGCGGCCGGATATCGGGGCCATCTGCCATGCGCACCCGCCCTGGGCCACGGCTTTCGCCACCGCGGGGCGGGATCTGGACGGTAACCTGCTGACCGAAACCGCGGCCCTGCTACCCCGTGTTCCGGTGGCGCCCCGCTCGCTACCCGGCACCGAAGAGGTGCCCGCCTCCATCCGGCCCTTCATCAAGGACCATGATGCGGTGCTGCTGGCCAACCATGGGGCGGTCTGCGTGGGGGGAAGCCTGCGGGAAGCCTACGATATGATGCAGACGGTGGAGCGCCTGGCCCAGGTGACGCTGCTGACTCAGCTGGCGGAACTGGCGGCGGGCCACGATAAGCTGGACCAAGGTCTTCTTGCGCAAAACGGCCTGGATTGGGAAATGCTGCTGCGGCTGGTGAAGGGTTCTCTTTGACCCGTCATTCCTGTCCCGCGTAAATGCCGGCCAGTCGGTTGGCGATGGCCTCCCACCCGAATTTCTCTTCCATGTGCCGCCGGGCCCGCGCCGCCCGCTCTTCGGCCTGCGGATCATCCAGGGCGTCCAGGATGGCATCGGCAAAGGTGCGGTCCGCCGCGGTGATGGTCATGACCCCGTCCGCCGCGCCGGCGATGCCTTCGGCCCCCACCGGGGTGGTCAGCACGGGAATGCCGCGGGCCAGGGCCTCCAGGATCTTGATCTTGATGCCGCCGCCCTCCGGCAGGGGGGCCACGAAAAGACGGCTGGTTCGGAACAGGGGGCCCAGATCTTCCACGAATCCCCGGGCCTCGATGCCGTGGGCGGGCGCGCTTTCCGCCGCCAGGAATTCCCGGCTTCCGCGGCCGGCCAGGATGAGCCGTGCGGCCGGGCATCGCCGCAGCACCAGAGGCCATATCTCACGCGTCAGCAAACGCGCCGCCAGCACGTTGGGCCGATGACCGAAGGAGCCCACGAACAGGCAGTCCCGGCCCTGGGGAGCGCGGTCGGGCCGGATGGCCTCCAGATCCATGCCCAGGGGCACGGTCAGCAGGTTGCGCCCTCCTTGCTGTTCGTACAGGGCGCGATCCTCGTCGGTGACGCACAGGGTGCGGTCGGCCCAGCGGCAGGCCTCTTGTTGCAGATGTCGCCAGCGGCGGGCCTCGGCCAGGTGGAGTTGCCGGCTCAGGGGGTGGCCGGCGCGTCGGGCGCGCCGCAGGCGGGGCACCGAGCCCAGCTCATGGGTGTTGAGGATGATGCGGGGTGACGATCGGCCCTGGGCGCGCCGCCGGCGCCGCAGGTCCCGGGCGTAGAGGGAAAGCTGCAGGTATTCGATCTGGACGGCGTCGGGCTGGAACTCCTGGACCAGACGCAGGAACCGGTCGCGCAGGGCGGGGGACCAGTATTTTTCCACATAGGGGGGGAAACCGGTGCGCAGGCTGCGCAGTCCGCTGCCCAGGCGGGAACGCCAGAGCCCCAGCCGGGCCAGGCCACGGGCGCTGTGGTCGGCAAAGGGTAAAGAGGCTACCTGGGCACCCAGCGCCTGGACGTCGGCCACCCGTTCTTCTTCTCCGGGACGTAGGAAGGAGGCCACCAGCACCTGATGCCGGCGAGCCAGTTGGGTGACCAGATCCCGCACGGCCGTGCCGCCGCCGTGCCCCACCTGGCGATGGGGCAGATAAGGGGTCAGCACCATGATCTTCATGACGCGGACCCCTTGGGATTTTCCTCGATCATGGTGGCCAGGGTGCCGGGCGCGGCGGGATCAGTAGGACACATATCCCTTGGCGATGGAAAGCTCTTCCTTCTTGCGCTCCAACTCCACTTCCCAGGCCGTGGAGCCTTCTTCCAGGTTGGGCTTGTTCTTCAACAGGAAGGCGGTGGCTTCCTCGTCGATCTGGTCCTCGACCATCAGGTCCTGCAGGATCAGCCGCTCGACCAGGCTCTTGAAACCGTCCTCGTCGATCTCCAGATCGATGAGTTCCTCATCCAGCAGATTGTCCGTGATGAGGCGGGCCAGCACGGCCACGCGTTCTTCGGACAGGCGCATGCTCGTTCCTCCCGGTTTCCGTCAGATGATGAAATGGCGCTTGCGGCACATTTCCCGCTTGATCTTGTTGCGCAGGGCGCCCACATCCATCTCTTCAGCTTTGATCTCGTGGATGTTCTGGCGCATGATTTCGTCCACCTCGGTGTCTATTTCGTCCTCTTCCTTCATATTCTCCCAGATGGCGTCGTCGATGGAACGCACCACCAAGTCTTCGTTGGACGTGATGTGGATACCGGGGTGGTCCTGGATCATCTTGAGAATCTTGTCGCTCAGATGTTCGATCTTGTTCTTGCTCAGCCTCACGGCCCGCCTCCACAGGTGTATATTCCAGTCCAAGGTGTTCTGGCTCATTGAAAGACTTTTCGAAGAGGTTGGCAAGAAAAAAGGGTTTGGCTATTTTTCCAGCCGCGGGGCGCCTGGAAAGCCCCGTGAAATCGGGAACCCGCCGTGTGGCGGCGCGTATCATCCCGGTCCTGTCGATCCGAACCCCTGAACCCGTGGACTCGCGAGGAAACCATGAGCGAAAGCCAACCTTTGGACAAGATCACCGCCGAAGAAATGTCCGGCCGCCTGGCCGGTGTGCTGCAGGAAGCCGAGAAGGTCATCGTGGGGCAACGCCCCATGCTGGAGGGGCTGCTGCTGGGACTGGTCACAGGCGGGCATATCCTGCTCGAGGCGGATCCAGTTCACCCCGGATCTGTTGCCGGCCGATATCACCGGCACCACCATCTACAACCGCGAGACGGGCGAGTTCACCGTGAAGAAGGGCCCTGTCTTCAGCAATATCATCCTGGCCGACGAGATCAACCGCGCCCCGGCCAAGGTGCAGAGCGCCCTGCTGGAGGCCATGCAGGAACGCCAGGTGACCATCGGCGGGGAGACCTTTCCCATGGCCGATCCTTTCCTGGTCCTGGCCACCCAGAACCCCATCGAGCAGGAGGGCACCTACCCGCTGCCCGAAGCCCAGGTGGACCGTTTCCTGCTGAAGCTGAAGATCGGCTACCCCACCCGGGCGGAAGAGGCCCTCATCCTGGAGCGCATGGCCGGCAAGGCGGTGCCTGCGGTGCGGAAAGTCATCGGACCGGAGGATGTGCGCCAGGTGCGCGCGGCCGTCAGCCGGGTTTTCGTGGATGAGAAGATCAAGGCCTACATCCTGGACATCGTCTTCGCCAGCCGCGATCCCGAAGCCGCCGGCCTGGATCTGGCCCCGCTGATCGCCTGGGGCGCTTCGCCGCGGGCCACCCTGGCGCTGACCCAGCTGGCGCGGGCCCGGGCGCTTTTGCGGGGGCGCGCCTTCGTCATCCCCGAGGATGTCAAGTCCGTGGGGATGGAGGTGCTCAGGCACCGCATCCTGGTGACCTACGAGGCCGAGGCCGAAAACCTGACCAGCGACGATGTCGTCACCTCGTTGCTGGACAACATCGAAGTACCCTAAGGCCGCGCATGGCACGCGAAACAAGGTCCCCGGCCGGCAACGGCATCCCGGCGGAAATTCTGGACGCGGTGCGCCGCATCGAGATCCGCACGCGGCGTCTGGTGCAGGAAGTCTTTTCCGGAGAGTATCACTCCGTCTTCAAGGGCACCGGCATGGAGTTCCGGGAGGTGCGCGAGTACGTCCCCGGCGACGACGTGCGCACCATCGACTGGAACGTGACGGCCCGCACGGGCGACCCGTTCGTCAAGCTCTTCGAAGAGGAGCGGGAACTGACGGTGATGCTGGCGGTGGACATGAGCCGCAGCGGCTGGTTCGGCACCACGGGACGCACCAAGGTGGATATTGCCGCGGAACTGTGCGGGGTGCTGGCCTTCAGCGCCATCGCCAACAAGGACCGGGTGGGGTTGGTCCTGTTCAGCGATCGGGTGGAGAAATTCATCCCGCCGGCCAAGGGCAAGAGCCATGTGCTGCGCATCATCCGGGAACTGCTGACCTTCACTCCCGAGGGCCGGGGCACCAGCATCAGCGCTCCTCTGGAATTGCTGGGGTCCGTCCTCAAACGCAAGGCCACCGTCTTTCTGGTTTCCGACTTCTGGACCCGCGGCTTCGACAACCGCCTGTCCGCCCTGGCCCGCGAATCGGGCCAAGAGATCCTGGTGGATACCTCCCACGCGGGCACGCGGCACGGCCTGAGCGCCCGCGCGGCGCGGCATGACGAGGCCCTCGAGAAACTGCTGGCCAGCCGGGGCGTGGATCTGGTGGACGTGCGCACGGACCGCTCCTACGTGGAACCCTTGCGGCAGTTCTTTCTGGCCCGGGACGGTCGGCGCGGCCGGCGGGGGAGGCGCTGATGACCCGGTTGCTGTGGAGCCTTTTTTTGCTTCTGCTGGGGTTGCCCGGTCTGTGCGGTTCCCTGGCCCCGCCACCGCCTGTGGGGGCGCCCGGGAACGCGACGCCCATTTCCATGCAGCCGGCACCGATGCGGCCGGCACCGATGCAACCGGCACCGCCGGAAACGCTGCGGGCGGAAATCGTGCTGCCGGGGGGGCTGCCCACCTGCGTGGGGATCGAAGCCCCGGCCGATTCGGTGGCTTTCGGGGATCCTCTGGCCTTGATCTTCTGGTTCGATGACGCCACGGTGGCCCCGCCCGCCCAGCCCGCCACCACCGAGGCGGCCTGGTTGCATCTGGGCGGCTGGTCGCCCGGGGAAAAGCCCGGCAGCCTGATCCTCAGGGCGCGTCCCTACGCCCTGGACTTTTTCCAGGTGCGGGCCGGTGAGGCCCTGGGGCCGATCCTGGCCATGAGCGGCAGCGGCGCCGACCTTTCCGAACCGGCGCCCGTGACCGTACCCCATTTGTGGCAAACCCGCTGGTGGTTGCTGCTGGCGGCGACGGTTTTCCTGGCTGCCGTCGTTTGGGTTCTGGTGAAGCTGTGGCGGCGACGTCGCCGGCTGGAGCCTCTGCAACCATGGGAATGCGCGCCGCCGGCCTGGCTCCAGGCCGCCCCGCGGCTGCGCCACCTGTTGACCGACGATCCCCAGGCCGCGGCCGACACCCATCTTTTTTGCGATCGCTTGGCAGGGCAGATCCGGCGTTTCCTGGCGGGGCGTTATCTGGTGCCGGCCACGGAAATGACCGCCTCCGAAATTCCTTCCGGTCTGCAGCGGCGTGGTTACGCCCATCGGGAGGCCCAGGGGCTGATCCGCCTGGTGAAGGAACTGGACAATCATCGTTACGCGCCGGAAGCGCCGTCCGGGGACTGGGTCCGGCAGCAGGCCGCGGCGTTCTTTGCCGGCATGGCCGCAACACGGATCATGCCGCGCTACACCCGGGTGGATCCGGAGATTCTGCGGGCCGGGGAACAGGCCTGGGACTGGCTGGCGGACCCGTCCCATCTGGCGCCGATTTCTGAGGCGGGCACGATGGGCACGACGGATACGGAGGGGACGGAATAATGGAATTCGCGCGTCCCTTGTATTTGCTGCTGATCCTGCCCGTGGCGGCGCTGCTCATCTGGCGTCTGCGGGCGGGCCGGGAGCCCGGTGCCCTGCGCCACGCTCATCTGGCTCTCATGCCCGTGGGCGATGGGGGCGGGCGGCTGGCCCTGGCGCGGCTCATGCCCTGGCTGAGCGCCCTGGCGGTTCTGTTGTTGCTGGTTGCCCTGGCCGGGCCACGTATAGCCCACCGCAGCGAAGAGGTCGAAGGGGAGGGCATCGACATCGTGCTGAGCCTGGATATCAGCGGCTCCATGCGCAGTCTGGATTTCGAGCCGGATGACCGCCTGGGTGCGGCCAAGAAGGTGATCCGTGGTTTCGTGGAGGGCCGTTCCCACGACCGCATCGGGCTGGTGGTCTTTGCCCAGAAAGCCTTCACCCAGTGCCCCCTGACCTTGGATCATCAGGTCCTGACGGGCTTCCTGGATGAGGTGCAGATCGGTTTGATCGAGGACGGCACGGCCATCGGCCTGGGGCTGGCCACGGGGGTGGCGCGTCTGCGCCATAGCGATTCGCCCAGCCGGACCATCATCCTGCTGACCGATGGGGCCAACAACGTGCCCACCCTGGAGCCCGAAACGGCTGTGGAAATGGCCAAGAGCCTGGATATCCGCGTCTACACCGTGGCCATCGGCAAGGAGGGGCTGGTGCCGTATCCGGTGGACGACCCCATCTTCGGCCGTCGCGTCCGGCAGGTGGAAAACAAGCTGGACACGGATCTGTTGCGCAAAATTGCCGCCGACACCGGCGGGCAGATGTTCCAGGCCACGGACCCCGAGGCCCTGGAAAAGATCTTCGAGACCATCGACGAGCTGGAGACGGCGCGCTACAAGACCGTGGTCAGCACCTGGTATCGTGAACTGATGCCCTTGTTTGCCGTGCCCGCCCTGCTGCTGCTGCTGGCCGAGGGGTTGCTGACGGCCACCTGGCTCAGGAGGTTGCCCTGATGCGTTTCGCCCAGGAGTTCTGGCTGTACGTGATCCCCCTGGTACCGCTGCTGTGGCTGGTGCTGCGCGCGGCCGACCGCCGGGCCAGAGCGCGCCTGGAGCGTCTGCTGGGCCCCGATGCCGATTCCCATGCCGAGGGTGTGAACCCGCGCCTGCACGGTTGGCGGCGTTTTCTGCTGCTGATGGGGCTGTTCTGGTTGCTGCTGGCCCTGGCTCGGCCCCAGTGGGGGGCCAACGAGGTCTCCGTCACCCAGCGCGGCAGCGATATCGTCATCGCCCTGGACATCAGCAACTCCATGCTGGCCGAAGACGTGGTGCCCAACCGTCTGGGGCGTGCCGTCACGGAACTGAGCAGTTTTCTCAGTCGGCTGGAGGACAGCCGGGTGGGGCTGGTGTTCTTCGCGGGCAGCGCCTTCGTGCAGTGCCCCCTGACCATTGATTACGGCACGGCGGAAATCTTCCTGAAGATGGCGGGTCCGGACATGATTTCCGAACAAGGCACGGCTCTGGGCGCCGCCCTGGAAACCAGCCGCCGGCTGCTGGACAAGGGGCGCGATGCCGCGGAGCACAACAACTTCCAGGCCATCCTGTTGGTCACCGACGGGGAGGACCTGGAGGGGCAGTGGGAAGACGAAGCCCAGAAGTGCCAGGCCGAGGGCATCAAGCTGTTGCCCGTGGGCGTGGGCGACGAAGGGGGCGGGCTGATCCCCGCCTTTGATCGGCAGGGTCGCCCGGACGGCTTTCTCAAGGATGAGAAGGGCCAGGTGGTGATGACCCGTCTGGATTTGGCCTCCTTGGAGAAGATGGCGGGCATCAGCGGGGGCAGTTCCTTTCTGATCGGCGTGGACGGTCTGGCCGGCGACCGCCTCTTTGCCGAGTTGCAGCGCCTGGGCCGCCGGGATCTGGAGGAAAGACGCATCTCCTCTTTCCAGGAACGCTACCAGTGGGCTCTGCTGCTGGCTTTTCTCAGCTTTGGCGCGCGCCTGCTGCTGCACGCCCGACGCCCCAACCGCGGTGCCATGGGCCGGATGGCCGGGGGGCTGACCGGGCTGGCTCTATTGCTGGCTCTGGGGACGGCCAACCCGGCGCAGGCCCTGCTGAAACCCGCCGGCGGGCAAGCCGCCAGTGAAGGGCGGCAGCTTTATCTGGCCGGCCAGTTCGAAGAAGCCCTGCAGAAATTCCAATCGGCCCTCATCGAGGCTCCCGAAGATCCGCGCATCAGCCTGGCCCTTGGCGAGACCCTTTTCCAACTGGAGCGCTACGAGGAGGCCGGGGCGGAATTCGAGCGGGCCCGGAATCTGGCTCAGGATGCCGCCCTGCAGGCCGAGGCGCTTTATAATCGGGGTACCACGCGACTGGTTGCCGGGGAGCCGGAGCCCGCGGTGGAGGATCTGCTGGCGAGCCTGGCTTTGGATCCGGACCAGCCCGACGCCCGGCACAACCTGGAGATGGCCCTGCGCGCCCGGCAGCAGAATCAGCAGCAACAACAGGATCAGAAACAAGATCAGGATCAAAATCAGGATCAGCAGGACCAGGAAGACCAGCAGGATCAGCAGGATCAGGAAGATCAGCAGGACCAGGAAGATCAACAGGACCAGGAAGATCAGGAAGATCAGGAAGATCAGCAGGACCAGCAGGATCAGGAAGATCAGCAGGACCAACAGGATCAGGAAGACCAACAGGATCAACAGGATCAGGAAGACCAGCAGGACCAGCAAGACCAGCAACAGGAACCACAACAGAATCCCGAAAGCGAGCAGAACCAGGAAATGACCAAAGAGCAGGCTCTCCAACTGCTCAATGCCCTGGATAAGGATGAAGAAGAACTCAAGCGATCAGTACAGAAACGCCTGCGGGGCGGACGGCCGCGCAGCGGAAAGAAATGGTGACGGATCCATGCGTGTCCCGGTTTCGTGGTGGAAATCCTGTGCTTTGGGGTTGCTGACGGTGCTCACGGTCATGGTTGGGGCGTTGCCGGCCCTGGCCCAGTTCTCTTGCCGGGCGGATGTGGATCGGACCACCACCGTGGTGGGCGGGACCGTCGTGTTGACGGTGAAGGCCCAGGGGAGCATCGCGGGTTCGGTGGATTTCCGTCTGCCCTCGGCCATCGAACCGCTGGTGGCCGGCACGAGCGATAGCCGCAGCCGGATCGCCACGGGCGGGCAGAGCCGCATCATCATTTCCAGAAGTTTTTTCATCACTCCACGGCGGGAGGGGAAGCTGGAGATCGGCCCCATTGTCGTCAGCGACGCCAATAGCCGGTGCCGGACTGACAGCCTGACCATCACCGTCACCCAGGCTTCCGCCGCCGTGCCTCCCGGCAACAGCAGACGGCAGTCCGGCGCGGGGGCGGAGCAGTTGGGTGGCCGCCCCGGGGACGACATCTTCATCACCCTGGAAGTGGACCGTGACGAGGCCTGGGTGGGGCAGCAACTCATCCTGACCTTCCGCTATTTCCATCGTATCAGCCCCTGGAACAATCCCCAGTTCCAGGCGCCCCGGACGGCGGGTTTCTGGCGGGAAGAACTGGGGGGGCAGCGCGATTTCCGCACCACCGTGCGTGGCCGCAGCTACGATGTGGCGGAGATCAGGTACGCCCTGTTTCCCACCCGTGCCGGGGAATTGGTCATCGAACCCGCAGAACTGAGTTTCCCGAACTCTGGTCTGGACCGCTATTTCAGCACCCGCCGCCGCCGGGGGCCGCGTGTCCTGCGCACCGACCCGATCACCGTGACGGTGAAGGATTTGCCTGCGGATCGCCCCGCCGACTTCAGCGGCTTGGTGGCTTCCCGTGTCCAGTTGGCCGCCCAGACGAATCGGGACACCGTGCCGCGCGGCGAGCCGGTGGATTATCAGGTGCGGCTGGTCTCGGATGCCTTCCTCAAAACCTTTGATGGCCTGCAGGTGCCCGCCGTGGCGGATGTGCGGGTGCATGACGCGGGAGATGACTTCCGTACGGCCCTCGAAAATGAGCGTCTGCTGGGCCAGGTGACGGTGGAGAAGGTGCTGGTCCCGCAGAAGGAGGGGCCGACGGAACTGCCGGTGGTTTCCCTCGTCTGGTTCGACAGCGGCAGCGGACGTTTCCGCACCGCCACCGCCGGGGTGCCGCCGGTCATGGTCACGCCCAGCGACAATCCCTATCCCGACCAGGAGGATTCCGGTTTCCTGCGGAGCCAGATATCCCGTCTGGGGCAGGATCTGGTCTTCATCCACAATGTTCCGGATCATTTGCGCCGCCGATCCGCGGTTCTGGTCCACCAGCCTCTGTGGTGGGCGGCGCTGCTGCTGCCTGTTCTGTTGCTGGCCGGCTGGCGTCTTTACCTGGCCCGCCGGCTTTCCGACCCAGTGGTTCTGCGCCGCCGGGCCGCTTTGGGCCGGGCCTTGGGGCGGCTCAAGGAGGCGGCGGCCCAGGAAGATGGGCACGCGGTGGCTCGGGCCATTACCGGGTATGTGGCGGATCGTACCAATCGCCCTGTCGCCTCCATCGCCGCGGCCGAAGTGCAGGCCCATGCCGGCGCCCAGGGATGCCCGGATACGGGCCGACGTCTGGCCCGGATCCTGGAGATCTGCGACCTGGCTCGTTACGGCGGGGAAAGTCTGGCGGAGGGCCCCGGAGCCCTGGCCCGAGAGGTGGAAACGTTGCTGCCTAAGCTGGAGCGTGGTGGCAAGAACCGCGGCGCTCAAGGGCCTTTGACCGTCCTGGCCTTCCTGCTCTTGAGCCTGGGCGCGGGAGCGCCCCAGGTTCTGGCCGAGACCGACCCCGCCCGCCTGATGGCCGAGGGCAACCAGGTCTACACCGAAGGGCAGGTGGAAGCGGCGCGGGATCTGTATCGGCAGGCCATCGCGTTGGGGGCCGAGGATCCCGATCTGTACTACAACTTGGGCAACGCCCACGCGCGCCTCGGTGAGCTGGGCCATGCTGTGGCCTGCTATTTGCGCGCCCAGCGGTTGGCGCCTCGGGACCGGGATATTCGCGAGAACCTGGCTTGGGTGCGGGGCAGCATCCAGGATCTGGAATTGAGCGAGCAGGAGATGCCCCTTTTCATCGCCCAGTTCGTGGCCGTGATCAAGGCCTTCACCCTGGGGCAATGGGCCGTGCTGCTGGTCCTTCTGGTCTGGGGGCTGGCGGGGGTGCTGGCCTGGCAGGCCTGGCGTGGCTCCTGGGCGGACAATCTGCGGCGTCTGGTCCTGGCGCTGGGGGCCTTGACGCTGCTGGTGGCGGTCATCGTGTTCTGGCGCTGGCGCAGCGAGGAAGTACGTCAGACAGCGGTGGTGGTGGTGGGAGAAGAAGCGGTGCGCAGTGGCCCGGACGATTCTTTCCCGGTGCAATTCCAGGTCCATGACGGCCTGACCATCCGCATTGCCGAGGAACGCCGGGGCTGG
>PDWI01002576.1_pt1 | contig 26990 bp, 29 predicted proteins | sample 1430891 | NCBI WGS metagenome assembly PDWI01 (sample SAMN01162508, study PRJNA174530) | Oral metagenome, whole genome shotgun sequencing project. | biome: Marine environment; feature: Marine mammal; material: Swab sample of the gingival sulcus; isolation source: swab sample of gingival sulcus... | reverse complement strand
GGCCAGCGTCTGCGCCTGAATCCCCTGGCTGGCATCGACCACCAGCACCGCCCCTTCACAGGCTTGCAGACTGCGCGACACTTCGTAGCTAAAGTCGACGTGGCCAGGAGTATCGATGAGGTTTAGGCTATATGCCAATTCATCGGTGGCTGTAATAGTTGAGCCAACATCTGGACGCTCCCGAGAGTTGAGGGCGCCAGACTCAGGCAGATTCGAGGACTGTCTGAGCGAAGCGAGTTCCGCAGAATCACCTGAGGATGGCGACCGAAAATCTCGGCGAGCGGAAGCCGTTGGCGAAGCTGTTGCAGTCGCCGTTTTATACTCAGACGAATCAGCTCGCTTCACAGTGCGCTCATAACGCATACGAACAGGTGCTAGCTTGATAGTAATCCCCTTTTCCCGCTCCAAATCCATCGAATCGAGCAGCTGCGACTGCATGTCGCGTTTGCTCACCGTGCCCGTCATCTCCATCATCCGATCGGCCAGCGTGCTCTTGCCGTGATCGATATGCGCAATGATGCAAAAGTTACGGATGCTATCCATCACCACCTCCAGGAAGAGCAGCCCGACGAACGAATTCATTTCGTTCTCGGCGTGATGAGAAACCCGCTTGCGGGTGTCTCATATCATCAATGATGCAAAAGTTACGGATGCTATCCATCACCCCTTGACGCTTCCAAACGTTATCTTGCGCAGCCGCTCAATCACCACCGCCGCCTCCTCGATACGCATCATCTGGCAGATCGATACATACGCGGCGAAGCTCACGATCGTAATAGCCGCAAATTTCGGCACCGTCAGCACAATACTCAGGTCGCTACTCTGCAGCTGCAGCAACTGCACCATGACATACGTGATGACCGCCATGAAACCAGCCGCGCTGATCATACGCAGCACTGCGCTATTGAACACCGCGTCAAACAGTCCGTCGCGGAGACGACGATGGATGATAGTGAGCAATATCGCCACCTCGAGCACCGCCACAATCGACTGCGCAAATGCCAGACCATACGCACCCATCTTGACCGACATCGTCAGCCACACCGCCAGCGCGATATTGACCGAAATCGACACTATCGAGATATAAAACGGCGTTCGCGTGTCTTGCTGCGCATAAAAACTCCGCGCTGCGATATGATAAATCGACCGAAACAGTATCGCTACCACCAAAACGCCGAGCAGGCCCGCCATCAACGGATCGCCGCCGTTTTTGATAAAACTGACGACGTAGCCGCGCGTAAAAAACGTAATCGTCGCAATAGGCAGCGCCAGCCAAATAATCACGCGTATCACCTGCTGGAGCTCATGGCGAAACCGCGCTTGCCGCGCATCCTCAGAACTCTCAGCCATACTCGGAAATACCGCTGTACTGATCGCGACACCGACGAGATTGATCGGCATCATATGCAGCGCCGCCACCTGCTGATACGAGCGCATGATACCTTCGCCTAGGCGCGATGCGAGATTCATCTCGACGATACCGACGATATAGTCCATGCCCTGATCGAGCGAACGCGCCGGCAACAGCCCGAGCACGGCGCGAAATCCTCGGTTGCGCCAATAGATTTTGAAATCATAATCAAATCCCAACCCCACCAAACCAATCGCGCTCGCCACCAGCTGCATGATCGAGCCAAACACGACGCCAAGCGCCACGCCCATGATACCTCCCTCGAAAATCTGCCAGCCAAATAGTGTGATGCCTTGCGTGAAAAATAGCGCGCCGATAATGATACCGATATTGTAAATAATCGGTGCGAGCGCATAAAATACGTATCGCCCAACCGCCTGCTGCATGCTCGCGATCACCGTAGCAATCGCGAAAAGAAATGGATTGATCGCGATCACGCGCATCATACTAGCCGCCAGCGCGCGGCCGTCCTCGCTCGAGCCAGGCGCAACAACATGATCGACCAGCCACGGTGCAGCCGCGATGATGATGAGACTAGCGATAATCGTCATGAGCGCCATAAAATTGATCATGCTCGAGCTCAGCTCCCACGCCGAACGTTTGTTGCCGCTGCCGAGCCGCTGCACAAACACTGGAATAAACGTCACGCTGAGTGCGCCCGACACGAGGATAAAGAACATAAAATCAGGGATCGTAAACGCCGCCGTATAGGCATCGATCCCGACTGGATACGTATCCAAGTACATGCTGTTGAGCAATCGATCGCGATACAAACCAACGAGACTCGACGTCAGCGTCGTCACCGCCAACAAACCAGCTGCCCACTGGACAGTGAGTTTTTGGTTGGCTCTCGCAACTACCGATCGAACTCGCCCCATGCCGGACGACTCCTAGGCGTCTCGCAGCTTTGCTGCTTTTGGCAGTATCGCGTCTTTTAGAATGGCGCGGGCTGCGTCCTCATCGAGTGTTTCTTTTTCTAGCAATTCGTTGGCGAGGCGATCGAGCACCTTGCGGTTGTGCGGATCAGCGATCACCGCCTCGGCGCGGTGAGCCGCCTCTTGGATCAACTCCTTGACCTCGTCGTCGATCAGCTTGGCCGTATCATCGCTATATGGCCGCTCGTGCGTGATACGGTCAAATACCATGCCGCCATTGTCGTCGTGAAATACTTGATCGCGCAGCTTGCGGCCCATGCCCTGCTCGATGACCATGTCGCGAGCAATCTCGGTCGCTTTTCTCAGATCGCTGCCCGCGCCAGTCGTCACGGCATCGTCGCCGTAAACGACTTTTTCGGCGATACGGCCGCCCATTGCGCGCGCCAGGATATCTTTGAATTCATAGACATTGGTGTAGCGTTTGTCCTCTGGCGGCAGGAACCATGTCACGCCGCCCGTACCACCGCGCGGAATGATCGTGACCTTGTGAACTGGGTCGCTATCGGGCAGTATGTGGCCGACGATCGCGTGTCCGCCTTCGTGGTACGCGGTCATTTCTTTTTCAGCGTCGCTCATGACGCGTGCTTTGCGCTCGGGACCGATAGCGACCTTTTCAAAGGCTTCGGTGAGGTCGGCGTTGCTGATTTTTTTGGCGTTGCGGCGCGCTGCGATGATGGCTGCTTCGTTGGCGATATTGGCCAGATCAGCGCCACTGCTGCCGGCAGTCTTGGCCGCGAGCTTGTCGAGGTCGACATCGTGGTCGACTGGTTTTTTCTTGAAGTGTACTTTCAGGATAGCTTCGCGATCAGCCCGCTCGGGCAGCGAAATATTGGTGCGGCGATCAAATCGGCCCGGCCGCAGCAACGCTGGATCGAGCACATCGGCTCGGTTGGTCGCCGCCAGGACGATGACATTGGTGTCGGTTTCGAACCCATCCATCTCTACTAGAATCTGGTTGAGTGTCTGCTCGCGCTCATCGTGGCCGCCGCCCATACCAGAGCCGCGCCTGCGTCCGACCGCGTCGATCTCATCGATAAAGATGATGCAGGGGGCGTTTTTCTTGGCTTTGGCGAAGAGGTCGCGGACGCGGCTAGCGCCGACACCGACAAACATTTCGACGAATTCCGAGCCGCTGATCGAGAAAAACGGCACGTCGGCTTCGCCCGCCACTGCTCGCGCCAGCATGGTTTTGCCGGTACCTGGATGGCCGACCAGCAGGACGCCTTTTGGTATTTTGGCGCCGAGGCTGCGGTATTTTTTGGGGTGTTTGAGAAAATCGACGACTTCCTCGAGGTCTTGTTTGGCGTTGTCGTTGCCAGCGATATCAGAAAAGACGACTTTTTCTTTGTCGAGTCCGTAGAGTTTGGCTTTTGACTTGCCAAAACCCATCGCTTGGTTGTTTTGGCCCTGAGCCTGGCGCATCATGTAGATGAAAAACGCGCCGATCAGCAACACTGGCACAAATATCATCGCCAAGTTCCAGATCATGTCGGCGGTCTGCGACGGCTCGTTCGCCATCACAGCGGTCACGCCCGGCTTGAGGCCCTGTTCCTGGAGGTTGCCCTCTTGTTTGTAGGAACGCTGGGTCGGTTCGTCCTGGCCTTTTTGCGTGACGAGCACTTCGTTGCCCGTCAGCTCGAGCTTGGCGATTTTGCCGTCATTGGCTTCGTTGATAACCTGGCTGATCGGTACATCCTCGAGCTGCGAGTTTTGCGGACCAAACAGCCAAAACAGCCCGACACCGACCACCAGCACGATCCAAAACAGCGCGACGCGAACGTTGTTGCTCAAGCCGCCGCTTGGCTTGGGGGTTTTTGCTTTTGCCATAAGTGAAGTATCATTCCTTTCCGTAGCTATTTTTCGTCGTTATACCATATTGTAGCACTAGAGGTGGCTACGGACAACAAACTCGCGAAGGCCGCAGACGATACGGCGGCCATCGCCAATATCGTGGATAGTGTTGGCACGCGCCGTCTTGATGTGGAGCAGCGCACGCTCGAGCTGCGGCATCGTCGCACTCGACCCTGTCGCCCGGACAAGCTCGCGGCGCAGCAGCGTACACGCGATCGCTGGATCGATTTGCGTGTAGAAATAGCGCGATCCGGCGTTTTCTTCCAGCAAACGATCGACCTCGCTGTCGATCTCATCGACTAGCTGCCGCTGCACGCGCGCGAGATGCGCCACTTGCTCGGCAACCGCCTGAGGCAATGCGACGACGGAGGCGCGTAGGCGGTTGCGTAGATAGCGCGTGCTGTGATTGGTCGTGTCCTCAACCCATTCCAGCCGGTGAGTGAGCGCGTAGTTGTAAATATCGGACTTGGTCCAGCTTCGCAGCGGACGGACGACGCCGCCTCGCCCCAGTACCGCGAGGCCGCGCCAGCCCGTCCCGCGCGAGAGATTGATCGCGATCGAACCGATGACGTCGTCGCGGTGATGCGCTGTGACGATACGCGCTTGCAGGCGAGCCGCCTGCGCTTCGAGAAATTTGTAGCGTGCCTGCCGGGCTGCCGCTTCGCCAGTGCGCGGCCCGAGCTCCAGCCGCGTCGCGACGTATTCGACGCCGTAGTATTCCGCCAAACCTTTGACAAAACGCGCATCCGCCGCCGAATCGGGGCGAATACCGTGATCGACGTGCGCGACGATCAGGTCTGCTTCGGTGGTATAGAGCAGCAAATCGAGCAACACCACGCTATCCACCCCGCCAGAAACTGCGACGATGTATTTCATGCGCACCTCACCAATCGACACGCCGATTCAGCCACACCGCCAGCCAGATACCGACAAATCCGCCGATCATCGCCCAGAGCGCACTCGCCACGCTGACTACAGCAGCATCGCCCCACAGCCGCGGCACCATACTGCCGGCCATCATTCCGCCGATCGCTCCGATCATGATAGTGCGTTTATTCATGGCTATAGTATACACCTACAGATACCGCGTGCTCCCAAACGGGATTTTGGCTTTGACCATGTCGGTGCCGAGCGTGTCGGCGCTGTGAATGGTGCGCTCGCCGTAGCGGTTGTTGATATCATCGGCGGCTGCGACGACGGCTCGTTCGCGAGCAAGCTCGTCGCCCCATAGGTGGAGCTGACTGTCGTCGGGCGGCGCTAGCCCATAGCACGTCACGCCGATTTGTTTGAGCGGATACGGCGCATCAGCCAAAAGCTGACGCGCGATCTCATAGATCGCTGCATCGCTAAAAAACGGCGCATCGGCCATATGCCGCGCCTGCCAATAGCTCCTCGCTCTCGGACCGCCATGCCCATAGCCCGATGCATACGATCGGGCATGAACGTGGACGCCGCGCGCGACCAGCCCCTGCGAACGGACCTTGCGCCCGACTGCTTCGCACAAATGATGCAGCCGTTTGAGCACATCGACCGGTTTCATAGCCCGCTGCTCTAGCACATATTGCCGCCCAGCGGTGCGAAGCGGATAGTCTACTTTGTCGACCTCCCAGCCGCGTAGGCGCTGGTGCCATTTGGTGCCATCGATGCTTTTGAACACGATCCGCCTGAGCGTCGTCTCGTCGGCGTCGAGAAACTCGAGCGGCGTGGTGATGCCGACGGCCGCGAGCCGCGCGTGATTGTGCTCGGCAATACCGGTCAGATCTTCTAGCTCCAGCTCAGCAAACACTTCGCGGATATTGTCCGACGTGATGACGTCCAGCCCGTCCGGTTTGTGTAGTCCCGCCGCCGTCTTGGCCAAAAAACGATTGGTACCAATACCGACATTGCAGCGCATCGAGCAGCCGATTTCTTCGCGCAGCCGCCGCTTGATCTCATGCCCCACCGCCGCCAACTCATACTCCAGACCAGGCCTGGCGCATGCTTCTGCGAAGTCGATGACGCCTTCGTCGATTGATTTCATACGTACATGGGCCGAGTAGTCATTCATGATACGCATCAGCTGGCGATAGACATAGCGATACTTGGGCGGATCACTCTCAACCCCGACCAGGCCAGGGCACAAGCGCCGCGCGTCGCGCAGGCGCATGCCGAGCTTTACGCCCATGGCTTTTGCCTCGTAGCTGCACGTCACGATCATCGTGTGTTCAGTCCGGCGATTGACTACCGCCACCGGCCGGCCGCGCAATCTCGGCCGCGCCTGCTGCTCGACCGTCGCGAAACACGAATTGAGATCGATATGCATGATCATCGGCGCGGCGTGATTGTAGTCAGTTCTCAGCATGATTTACGCGCGGTCTCCTTCCCGCGTCAGCCGCCAGACGAGCCGTTCGCTATCAAACTCCAGCCGATAGTCTGCCTCGCCATCGCTCACGTCAAACACGTGCACCGTCCGCCTGCCGCACATCGTCGGATGGCGCAGGCCTATTTCGCTGATCTCGATTTCCCGCCCGTTTTTGCGCCGAAATCGCACCGGCTCGCACATGACGCGTCCCGGTCGAAATATCGCCAACACGTCCACTCGTTCGTTCAAAAAGAGTTCATCATCCATTTCAAAAATCCTCGATCTAGGGTTGATTCGAGAAACGCTTGGCTGAAATGTGTTGCCCGTTGCCCCGCCCGTTTCTAGCGGCACACCGAAGACAACCGATGATCCATCCGGAGGGACGCTTACGTGAGCAGTGTGTATCGCGGAGGTATTGCTCCTATAGTATACAGCATAGCTACACCAAAAACTGTACAGAATCGCTGTCCCGCCGGACAATTATTCTGTACAGTTTGTCGTTGGGTTGTTGTTTCGCACAGCGCAGAGGCTACGGACGGCGTACATGCGCTACTGTATGTCGCTGCCAGTTTCGTCCGCCAGTTTAGCCAGATGGTCAGCGACGAAGCCTCGAAGTTCTTCGGAGGTTCGCTCACGCCTCCACGACTCTTTAGCTGGCGGCTGGTCGACAGTTAGTCCTTCCATAGGGGTGTTCCTTTTGTTTGTGTTATTGTTGTTTCAATGTTTTTATTTAAGCACAAGTTCGATAAAAAATCAATAGCTTTCATCACTTTTTCGCGCAATTGTCCAAAGTACCGGCCCGAACCGTTTATGGTATACTGCGTATCAGAGGGTACTCGATGCAAATATATACAATAGCCGGCTTGATCATACTCGCGGCTGGTATCCATGCCAGCTTCCAGCTTAGTGTCAGCATGCTGACGCTCATGAGCGGCCACAGCCTGGGCCGGCGAGCGGGCCGCGCGCGCGTCTTGCGCCTCAGTATGGCATTCACGCTCGGCGTGATGACGATGATCGCACTGTCGCTATCGTGGCTCGCACTAGTCGTCCAAAACATCTTCGTCGGCGGCATACCGCTCATCGTCTGGAATGTGCTCAGCGGCCTGATGGCCGGCCTCGGTGTCGTGATCTGGGCGTTCTACTATCGTCATGGCGCCGCCGGAACTGTTCTGTGGCTGCCCCGCGGCTTTGCCAGCTACATCTCGGATCGGGCGCGCAAAACTCGCGGCAGCAACGAAGCATTTGGCCTCGGTCTCGTCAGCGTAATCACCGAATGGGTCTTTTGTATCGCACCGCTCGCTCTGGCTGCTACACTGCTCGTCCAGCTGACTCCACCGCTGCAGCTCGCTGGCCTGATCGCATACACGCTCATCGCCTCGCTGCCGCTGCTAGTGATCATGCTGCTCATCCATAGCGGCTACTCGCTCGGTCGCATTCAGCGCTGGCGCGAGCGCAACAAGCGTTTTTTGCAATTTGCAGCCGGCAGCCTACTCATCGTCCTCGGTGGATATCTCTATACGATGATGGTACTGGCCACGACGACTGTCGTAGGAGATGCATCATGAGCTCAATCCTCGTCGCCAAACAACGCGCACAGACCCGTCCCGAGCACTTCTCGCGCAACAAACTCCATGACAGCATCGCCGCCGCCTGCCAAAGTGTCAATCTGCCCGAAGGCCACGCCCAGGACGTCGCCGAGCATGTCTGCCGCGACGTCGAGCACTGGCTGCACGACAAGACAGAAGTCACCTCGGCCGACATTCGCCGCGTCGCTACTGATACACTCGCGATTATTTGCCCAGAAGCTGGGTATTTATACAAACATCATCAAACGATAGTATGAGAGGTGGGGTAGCATAATGGTACGACGCAAACAACAATTCGACTACGACCTAATCGTCATCGGCAGCGGTGCAGCTGGCAGCACAGCAGCCCTCGCAGCCGCCAAAGACGACCACCGCGTGGCTCTCATGGAGGCCTCGACATTTGGCGGCGAGTCGCCAAACTGGGGCGACGTCCCGTCAAAAGCCCTGCTGCATGCGGCCACACTCTATGACGAAGCACGCCGCGCCAGTCGTTTCGGTATTCGCAGCAACATGCTCAGCCACAACTTTCCCTCGCTGATGCAATGGAAAGACCGCGCCATCGCCCGCACCGGCGCCGCCGACAACCGCGCCTACTACAACCAAGTCGGCATCGATACCCACCACGGCCACGCGCATTTTCTCAGCCCGCACGAGGTCAGCGTCAATCGCACGCACGTAACCGCCAGCCATTTTTTGATCGCCAGCGGCTCGATCTTTGAAACGCCAAATATCTACGGCATCGAGACCATCCACTACCGCACGCCGCAAACCATTTTTGACGTCAAGCGCCTGCCGCGCACACTTTTCATCATCGGTAGCAGCGCCGAGGCGATCGAGTACGCGCAGCTATTCTCGATACTCGGCACAAAAGTCTATCTCGCCGAGCGCTCAGCTCGACTATTGCCGGACGAAGACATCGAGGTAGGCGAGCTATTCGAACGCTATTTGCACGACGTGCACGGTGTCAACTGCCTGACTCAGGCCCAAGTAGTCGGCTTTGAAAAACGCGGCTACGGCGCCCAGGTTGCCTACCGCCGCGGTCAGACGTCGCGCTCGGTTCACACCGAGGAAATACTGTTTGTCGACAATCGAGCACCCGCTACCGACCTCGGACTCGAAAACGCCTCAGTCTACTACACGCCTGCTGGCATCGATGTCAACGACTATCTCCAAACCAGCGCCAAACACATCTATGCTGCTGGCGACGTGCTCGGCGGCGCGTGTCCGACACACCTGGCGATGCAGCAAGGCCGCGTCGCGCTCTACAACATGTTCCACAAATCACCGCAAAAAGCCGATGCCACCGCCTCGCTACCGCGTATCACCTACACCTTCCCCGGGATCGCTTCGGTCGGATTGAGCGAAAATGACTGTATCAAACGCGATCTCGCGATACATAGCGCGCTCGTACCGCTCTCGATGGTGTCGCGCAGCAACGCGAGTGATTTTGTCGACGGCTTTGTCAAGCTGATCACCGACAAAAAAGGCGCCCTGATCGGTGCCACCGTCGTCGCGCCACACGCCGCCGAAATCATCCATGAGCTGACGCTCGCCATTCACCACGGCATGACCGCCGCCGACATCGCCAATACCCCGCACGCGTTCCTGAGCTGGAGCGAAGCAGTCCGCGCCGCCGCGGTGAAGCTAGCGCACTAGCGCATCGCTTCAGCTAGCACGGCGTAGACCACGGCAAAAACTCATCACCGCCCGCGCCGACGACCAGACGAAACACCGAGAGCAAGCCTTGCCGGCCGAACCCCGCAGCTCGCCCTACCAGCATAGAAAACACCCGATCCTCTCGGAATCGGGCTGTTTTCTATGGTTGCGGGGGCAGGATTTGAACCTGCGACCTTGTGGTTATGAGCCACACGAGCTGACCGGACTGCTCCACCCCGCGATACGTAATCACGATTGTAGCATGATTATTCGATATTTTGCAAGTCGCGAACGTTTTTTCCAGAGAGAAAATCAAGCCACTGGCGCAGATTGCTCGGTCCTGGCGCATCGCTGGCTGCCGCCGGCTGTGTCTGAGCGTCAAATTCCTTGGCTTTCTGGCTATTTGGCGGCAGTACGAGCAGTTTTTCGCCTGGATTGGCGAGGCCGAGGCGAGAGCGCGCTGCCAGTTCCTGGTATTCGGCGCTGCGATAGTATTTCTGCTCGTACGCGAGTGTGTCGACCTGCAGCTGCACGAGCTGGCGCTCGCGCTGTTTGGCGTCAAGCCTACGCTGCAGCTGATAGTTACGCTGCATCATCGTGATCGACCCCCATGTCCACGCCACCGCCACGACGATAGCCAGCACGACCACCAACGCATTGAACGACCAGTACTGATGCCTGATCCGATACCGCAGCCGCCGCCAGTGTAGTGAGATGCCCATATCTAGTACCATTGTAGCCCGAATTATCAATCTGCGCTATAATACCCTACTAGTGACCTCGGGGGTGTAGCTCAGGGGTTAGAGCAGCGGGCTCATAACCTGTTGGTCGATGGTTCGATCCCATCCACCCCCACCATGTATAGTGCACGTATCGCTGCCAGCGCGGCGTTTTTTTTGTCGGCACGCCATGGACGCCGAACCTACCAAAAGCCCCCTCGCCGCACAGGCAAAGGGGCCTTTTTGGTACGTGTCTGTTTGCAGCCACAATCATACTGCTTATGCGCCGTATGCGCAAGCCCAAAAACGGCGCCATCAGAGGCGCCGTTTTGTTGTATCTACGACACTAGTCGAATTATTTCTCTTTCTTTGCGACTGTCAAAAAGCCGTTTCGCGGATTTTCTTTGACAACACGATCTGATGGGAGGTCGCACGGTGTGCCTTTGTCGTTGTTGGCTACCTTTGCGAAAAAGTAGATTACCTGTGGTTTGCCGCCGCGCAATGTGACTTCTGTCTTGTGCAAGTAGTACGTGACACCCTTTGAGTTTGTGTGACTGTATCCAGCTGCCATTAGTTGATACCTCCTATTAACTGTTACACTCTCTAGAGTAGCGCCTCAGTCGGCCCCTGTCAATACTTCTCACCGCTCAGAATTGCCGATAGCGCCACTTGAACATGACGTGCAAGACAATACCCCAAATAAGCTTGAGACCAATCCAGAGGCTGAGCACGGCCAATACCACGAGCGACCAGCCAGTAAAATCGGGCGACCAGACTGGCGAGAGATACGAATAACGGTACAGCTCGGGGTTTGGCAATTTGAGCGAGGCAAACGGATCCTCGGCGACGGGGTTTTTGTCTTGCTCGGCGCGGACGCACTCCACATACGCCTGCGAGTAGCCAGAGAAACGCTGCTTGCAGGCACGGTCGGCTCGCGCGGCGACGCTGTTGCTGTCGTCGGACGTCAGGCGGCTTCTCATGTCTTTGACCAGTTGCTCGACGTCGCGAGCGTATTTTTTGTCGAGATATATCACGCCGGTATCGGCGTTCATGTGCGCATTTGCGTAGCGCTGCAAATCGTAGAGGCGGTCGGCGATCATCTCCTCGTCGCCGCTCGCGTCGGCGTTTGCGACCGCATCGCGCCGCTCAACCATACCAATATTGTTGAGATGCAGAAACGTCGATGCGACAATCGCCACGATCAACCACAGCAGCATCAGCTGCCACAGCGCAATCGAACGCAGCCAGTCAATCCATGACCGTTTGGTTGTCTCGTCTCGTTGCCAGCTACCACCCTGCATAACTCCTGCTAGTATAGCACGCTGTCTGTACACTGTAGAGGTTTCCAAAAACCGCAAACAACGCTATCATAGTAAGCATGAGCACAAATTCGCAATTGTACCACCGAGGGTTCACTCTCGTAGAGCTCATGCTTGTCGTGGTACTGATTGTTCTACTGACCGGGCTCACCTTTGCGAGTACAGCGACCAACACCAACACCAACGACGACATCCAGCGCCGCGCCGACATCAAAGCCGTCGCCGACGCGCTCGAGCTCTATCGGCGCAGACAAATTACCGTCATCGGCGGCGTACCTAGCTATCCATCCGCCAGAGAGTTCTATGACAACCTCGACAAGAGCGAGGCTGAGATGCGCGCACTTGGTTTTTATCCAATCGATCGCGGCGCTCTGAGTGCGCCCGGCGAAAGCGACCCGTCCTTTATCTGGCCGATGGGTGATCAGGCGTCCGAAAGCGACCAACGGCCCGATATCGACGACTATATCTATCAGCCGCGCTATCGCAACGGCTGGTTCTGCGGTCGGTACGACCAAGACGGCTCTGGCCCCGTACCGCCTCGAGCGTGCACTAGCTTCACACTGTACTATCGTACGTCACTCGATCGCACCGATTTTGAGACTGACGATCCGAGCGATCCATCGTTCAAAAAATACAGGAGTAAAAGCCACCAATGAGCCGTCAACACACTCAGGGATTTTCGCTCATCGAGCTGGTCGTCACCATCGCGGTCGCCAGTTTGTTCGCGCTGAGCATCCTGCAGCTTAGTACTGTCAATCTGCGCGTCTCAGTGCTGCGTACCGAGCAAGAAGCCGCGCGCACCTTTGCACACGAAAAAAACCTCGCCTACACCTCTAGCGAGCTGCCGCTTTCGACGTGGTTTCACTGTAGTTTCGCAAGCGGCAGCAGCAACACAAACGACATGACCGTCAACCCATCGGCCTCTGGCACTGTTCTCGAAAGCGGCAATCTGCCGAGCGGCATCGAGATCGAAGGCGGCGGCACATACGAAGTCCGCGCCCTCGCTCCCTACGGCTGTAGCGGCCCCAATACTGGCTCGCCGCTCCGCCTCGAAACAACCGTCACCTACGCTGGTGAGAGCGTTTCTGACATAACCTACGGAGCGTGGCGATGAATCGACGATCTACTCGCGGCTTCACCCTCGTCGAGCTGACAACAGCGATTGCAATCTTTGCCATCATGATACTGATGTTTTTCTCGTTTGTATATCCGATGATTTTTTCGTCCCGCATCAACAGCCTGCAGGCCGAGATGGCCCAAAACGCCCAGTTCGCGCTCGACGAGATGGCGACCAGCAGCCAATACGTCAGTGCATTTCTACCTGAGCCCGATGGTAGCTTTTCAGACAGCTACGCACCGAGCAGCAAGTGGAATTACCGCGGCGATGACGCCGAACACCGCGTGCTGATCACGCGCAACTACGAGACAAATACCAATCTCCTCAACTCAAAAGCCAGGCAAATCTACCGCCGCCACATCTCGTCGGACTGCTGGAATAGCGTCGGCGAGGTCTGGGAGACGTTCAATCCGGTATTTAGCAACAATACGATCTATTTTGTCAAAGACGGTACGCTCTACCGGCGCTGGCTAACCATCGACACATCGGGAAGCCGCTGCGGCAATCAACCAAGCCCATATCTGCACCAGACCTGTCCTGGCAACTGTAGTTCCGTCACTCCACCGGTCAGCGCGCCTCATTACCGCGCCTACGACAGCGTCCTGGCGCACAATGTCGAGAGTTTTACGGTTGAATATTTTGCTGCTGGCGGCGTCCCGATCGACAATATTTACGACAGCGCGACGCGCGACAAGCTCGTCAACGGCGCCATCTATGCCAAAGTAACGCTCAAGATCACAAACACGTACGGCACGCGCAGCGCCAGTTATACCACCAGTACAATAATAGATAGGATTCAACCTCATGCGTAGATTTCATCATGGCCACGCGCTCGCCTATGTCTTTGTGCTCGGGCTGGCGATACTAATTCTCGGCGTCACCTACCTGCGTACCAATACGACACTGAGTTACAACAGCTCAGAATTACGCTACCAACAGCTCGCTGAGCAGGCAGCCGATGCTGGACTAGCATACGCGCAGTTTTGCCTGCAAAAAACCAACAGCGGCAGCACAGCAAAACCGTGGGGCGACAGCGCCGGCACGATGTTGCAAACAGCGAGCAACTGCGACGGTTCAGCGATCACCTCCACACCCGCCCCGACCCTGGTCAACACGCCAGAGCTACGTACTAGATTCACCGTCGGCGCGCTCGAAAACACCGAAGGGTTCGAAGGCGAAGTCCAGCGTATCGCCGCGACCGGCTACACCGAGGTGCTTAGCGGCGGCTCGGTCGTCCGCACAGTCAAGGCAGTCAAGCGCCACACCGTACCGCGCCAGACATTTGTCAGTCCCGATCTCCATCAGGGCATCGAGTTTTCCTGCGCTATCAGCGGCAGCCGCGATATTCCTGGCTCAAACACCAGACGTGTCCTCTTCTGTGCTGGCCGCAATGATTACGGCCAGCTGGGCAACGACTCAACCGCCAATTCAACCGCCGCAGTCGAGGTCGCTCGCGAGAGCGGTGTTTTGGGCGAAAAACGTGTCATCGCCCTAGCCACTGGCGGCTTCCACGCCTGCACAATCGCTGCCGACACGTCAAACAACAACCACGTCTACTGCTGGGGCCGCAACAACAAAGGCCAGCTCGGCAACGGCAACACTACCGACGCCTCCAAGCCCGTCGAAATCACCAACAGCGGCGCGCTCAACGGCAAACGTATCGTCACAATTGCCGCCTCGTATTACAATACATACGCACTCGACGAAGAGGGCCGCCTCTACGCTTGGGGCGACGGCTCATTCAGCCAGATCGGCAACGGCAGCACTGCCGATGTAAATGCGCCTGTCTTGATCAGCACCAACGGTTTTTTGGACACCTCTGGCAGCGCGATTTCAAACTTTTATTCGACCTACCAGCTCGACAAAATCGCCACCGGACCGCGCGCAGCCAACGTGTGCGTCATCGCAGGCGGCAGCAATTTCACCACCTCGCACGGCGCCTTTTGCTGGGGCGAAAGCCAGCACACCTGGGGTTCATCGTATCAGACAGGTGCCAACGGCAACGGCTCATATTCGACCACCGCGCGCCCTCGACAAATCGCTACTGTCGGCGGCGGCATCAAAGACATCGTCATGGACGGCTACTTCAACAATGACGGCGGCGTCAACGTCGAGACCCACGCCTGCCTGCTCGCTGCCGACAATTCTATTCATTGCTGGGGACACAACGGCTTCAACCAAATCGGCGACGGCACCGCCGTCGGCTCGCGTCCGTCACCAACAGCCGTCGCTACCGGCCAGCTCGGCAGCAATGACCACGTCTCTCAGCTCGCCGCAACTGGCCGCGGCATGTGCGCGCTCAAAGCAGGTGAAATTTACTGCTGGGGCAGATCTATCAACGGCACCCGGACCACCCCGACTAGACTCACTCCCCCGGCCGGCAACCCGCTTCGTGGGGCCGGCGCCACGATGCTGAGCGGCGGCAGCGACCAAATGTGCGCATTGAGCGGCTATCGCTGGTACTGCTGGGGTATGAACAGCCAAGGCCAGCTCGGTACTGGCAACAAAAACAATTACTTCCAGCCAACGTTTGCAAGTGTCTACTCGATGCGAGACTACAACCCAGACTACGGCACCCCATGGGGCGGCTACCCAGGCATCCGCACCCGCATGCCGCGCCTGATGTTTTGATTTGTTATACTAGATACTGTGAACGTCTACTTCGCTGGTATCGGCGGTGTCGGGATTGGGCCGCTTGCTCATATTGCCCGCAAAGCTGGCTACCGCATCACGGGGTCGGACGAATCTGAATCACCAGTCACGCGCGAGCTTGCCAAAACCGGCGCCACTATCCACATCGGTGCTCAGACCGGAGAGTTTTTGCGGCAGCAGCAGAGCCAGACGCCATTTGACTATTTTGTCTACACAGCCGCGCTGCCACCCGACCACCCAGAGCTAGCGACGGCACATCAGCTAGGCCTGCGCTGCGTCAAACGCGACGGCTTGCTCGCCCGTATCCTCAGCGACAAACGCCTCGACATGATCGCGATCGCTGGCACGCACGGCAAGACAACAACCACCGGACTACTCGTCTGGGTTATGAAACAACTCAGCCTGCCGGTGAGCTATTCGGTCGGTACGACGCTGAGCTTTGGCCCGAGCGGTGACTTCGATCCTGAGAGCGAGCTATTTGTGTACGAATGCGATGAATACGACCGCAACTTTCTGCACTATACACCGCGGCTCAGCGTCATCACCGCCATTGATTACGACCACCCCGACACGTACCCGACAGAGGGCGAGTACATCCAAGCGTTTTGCGATTTTATCAACCAATCAGACAAAACCCTACTCTGGCAAAAAGACCTCGACCGGCTCGCGCACGCCTCATTCGAAAACGACGTCACCGCCTACGAGCCATCGACGCAGCTAGCCCACATCCATCTGCCTGGACTGTACCTGCGCCAGAACGCGTTTTTGGTCGAGCGGGCCGTCCTGCAGCTGTTTCCTCAGACGCCGTATCATGATCTGATCGAGGCGATCAATCAATTCCCTGGCACCAGCCGCCGTATGGAGCGGCTCGACGAGTTGCTCTACAGCGACTACGCGCACCATCCCGATGAGATCAGAGCAGCGCTGCAAGCCGCTCGAGAAATTGCCGAGTCTGTCGTCGCAGTCTACCAGCCGCACCAAAACGTGCGCCAACACCGCATGCGCGATCTCTACACCGACTGTATGGAGTTGGCCGACGAGGTCTACTGGCTGCCGACGTACTTGACCCGCGAGGATCCCGACCTGCCAGTACTCTCGCCCGAGGAACTGGCCAAAAACTTGACCAACCACGCCGTCGTCAAACAAGCTGATCTCAACGACCAGCTGATCCGCGACATCAACGCAGCCCGAAGTGCCGGCAAGCTAGTCGTCTGTATGGGCGCCGGCTCGATTGACAGCTGGGTCAGGCAGCACATCGTCGCGTCTTAGAACCTGTTCAAAACCTCATACTACAAAACACAGGCAAGGATATGTCACAACCAACAACGCCTCGATACAACGTCGTACCAGTAGTTTGGTTGGTTGTCACTCCGAGCGAATATCTCGTATTGGTGGACGAAGAACATTTCGTACAAGTGGCTGAATGACTGCTAGCACACATAGTACGATTATGGCTGCATATATGAATAATATCAGTGGAGATGAGGCATCAAACAGAGTTAAAGATGATTTTTCTGTATTGCCTATCCCAAATGCAAGAGACGCTGTCGATGCAAGCTGAGCGCCATAGATGCGGTCAATAATGTAAGCGATAGCGACTCCGAGCAACAAAGCGGCTGTAGCGATCATGAAGCCTATGGCAACAGTGTATGTTAGATATACCGCACTGATATCATACCGCCGAGCTCCCATAGCTCTATAGACAGCAGTTTCCTTGCGATTATCCACCATAACTCGTGACATCATAAACCATACTATCAATGCCGCGAGTGTCGTCACGATTGGAAGTGCGTATAACATAAACTTGCCAAAATATTTACCGACTTCATCAAGAATCAAATAGTTTGAGCCGTAGGGGTCTGCCGTATATAGTTTCTTGCAACTCACATCACTAGAAGGGCACGTCTCATTTGTCATAAAGTTACGCGCCTGTTCAATAGAGGAGAAGGCAACCACTCGAGGAGATAGTGATTCTGCAGCTGCCAAGTAGTCGCCATCCGTTGGCAATGTACTGGCAGCTGGTTTCAAATCCGAGGGAAGCGCATCATACATTTGCAAAGGAATAATTGCGCTCATGAGATCAGTCTGGTATGAAAGTAGGTTTTTTATATAGCTGGATACGTCTTTTGTGGTGCCGTCGTACGGTTCCGCCACAATGAACCCAACTATCTGATAAGTCAGGATCTCGTGGCTTGGAGCTTCATATGTACCCAACTTCTTTTGACTTTCAATCCTATTTTTTTCGGCGTCCTTTTCTTCCTTTGTGCGAGTATCTGACTTTATTGTAATATCTCCGCAAGGTGTTGAAGGGTAGTCATATAGTAATGATGGTTTGATATAATTCTTGTCATTTTTGTGCGCCTCAATATCAGCATAATCTTGTTGTATCTTATTGAGCATTGTCTGCTCAGTCTGGTTTCGATAACATGTCTGGTACGTATGCCCTGTCAACTGTTCCTTGATTTCACTGAGCCAGGCTTTCTTTGCCTGATCATCCTCGGGTTGCGCGCCTATTCCTTTATCTTTGCCAAACAAGTTAGCAGCCTCTTGCGCCGTTATAATCACGGGTATACCTTTAAGGTCGTTTGTATTGGGATTGGTAATATACCTTGTGAGTAATTGCTGATCTTGCATCTCATACATACTATTATGTACAGCATTTGTGGAATAGCCGTATGAAGACATGTCTCCTTGTTTAAGCTGGTTGTCTGATAAATTCTCCCTGCCATCAAAAATCAACAACTGATTAGGAATTTGAGGGAGCACACTTTTGCCTACAGTGTAATAACCCGTTCCTCCATACTTGCCAGCTGTTGGCTTGAGGTCACGGTACGTATTCTTTGCCGATTTTGCGTACGCGATCAATCGCTCTTCCTCGAACCCAGCCATAAGAGATGAGCTGAAGTTCAATCGATAGCGAAGATCGCTCGGCGTTCCCGGCTTGGCAAATGCATCAGGCGTCAAGAGACTATCGGTAGGATCTGGATTAGTATAGGTAAGCCCGAGTTTTGTATACTTCTCCTTCAACGCTGCGTAGTGGTTCGTTTCATACGCTCTGATTATTTTTATATCGTCCAAAGATAGATTGGTCGCATCAATCCCCGCTACAGCTCCGCCGGGAATAACTGGCTGCACTTTAACAAGATATTGATTATTATTTGCCGCCTTTACTAATGTGATCGTACTCTTTTCTGCGCCTGTGAACAAAATTATTGCCGCAACGAGCACGCCAAAAAGCAGACTAGAGATCACTACGGTGGTGTAAAGCGCGCCTCTCTTTGATTTAAGCTTGGTTCGTGCCAACTTGATTGCATATCTCGGTCGAATCATACAAGCTCTCCGTCTTTAAGCGTAATGGCTCGATCGGCTTGCGCTGCGACTTCCGAATTATGCGTAACAATCACTACAGTCGTGCCCAGGCTGTCTCGTATTTTTTTGAACAAATCGACAATAGATTGGCTATTTGCCGAATCCAAGTTGCCTGTTGGCTCATCAGCTAAAATTATAGAAGGCTCATTAATGAGTGAGCGCGCAATAGCCGCACGTTGAGCTTCTCCACCCGAAAGCTCGTTTGGAAAATGTTTAGCCCTATCAGCTAGCCCAACTTCATCGAGTAGCCACTTCACCTTTTCTTTTATTACTGCTGGTTTTTTATTTGAAAACATGGCGGGAACTGCAATATTGTCTTCAACACACAAAAATGGCTGGAGATAAAAGGACTGAAAAACAAACCCTATTGTATTATTCCGAAGCTCGCTCAAGTTTGCGTCGCTGAGATTATTTACTCTTTTAGTGCCAATATATACAGAGCCACTTGTTGGCTTGTCTAAGCAGCCTATGAGCTGCAACAGCGTACTCTTCCCGCTGCCACTCGGTCCAGTAATAGCGATAGACTCCCCCTGGTTAACGGCGAAACTAACGTTCTTTATTGCCCCGACTTGGTCTTTGTTTGTTTTGTACATGCGACTTATGTTATCAAGCTTGATAAGTGACGACCCTGCCGAAGTAGATGAATCCATGAGTACACTTTAGCATAACCCTAAAGCTTGAAGGGTCTCTGCTAATTTAGAGTTGAGGCGATAAATAAGAGAAAATGATTTTGAACAGGTTCTTAGCGATTATCGCCGCTGCCATGCAGCGCCTGGCGTTGCTGGCGGCTGGCGAGTTTTTGGTTGTTCAACCTAGCGACATCTTCCAGGCTAGACCCGAGCAGATGCGCGACGGCATTTATGTACCACAGCACATCGCCCAGCTCCTTGATCAACTCTTGTTTATCAGCATCGCTGAGCCGGCCCTCTTTGTCGCGAATGAGTTTTTTGAACTTTTCCAAGATCTCGCCTGATTCGCCAGCGAGTCCTAGCACCTGAGCCATCAATTTGGCATCGATATCGCCGAACTCGTGTCCGTCAGTGAGTGTTGCTATAGCCTTTTTTGAGTATTCGCTGATGTGCATCAATCCTCCTTGTACTCTGCTGAGTATACCCGAAATCACCGACGAGGCCAAAAGATGCGCGGCGACTGAGCGCGCCGCGACACCAGCTCGGCCGCGCGAGCGTCGGCAGCGCCAGCGCCGGGGCTGGTTCGCGCACACCCAGCCAGCGCGGAAATAGGGAATAGGAGATAGTCGAGTGCGCCTGCCTACAGCGACGCATAGCTCGCCGCACAGCAGCCGCGCAAATGTATAATTTGCAAAATAAATCCACAAGCTGTAGTATTTATTTGTATGGCTCGCAACGCACAAACCGCTCGCATCATCGACGCCCTCATCCAGCTGGCTATCATGTCGCCAGTCACCGATGCAGCCTCGATCGCTGACGATTTGCCCGACATGCTCGATCCTATCGATGCCGAGTATTTGCGCAGTATGGATGACGCGCAGCGCCTAAAAGAAACCAAACGACTGCTAGCCTATGTCGAACAACGCGGCCTGATCGAACGCGAGTACGACCGTATGATTCTGACATCGCGCGGCAAACGCCGCATCTACGACCGCGAACTCGCGACAGCGACAATTCCTGCACCAGCCGAGTGGGACGGGCGCTGGCGGCTGATCATCTTTGACATTCCGACCGGCACGTCGATTGTCCGCTCGACCTTCAGCGCTCAGCTACGCCGCCTCGGCCTACAGCCTCTACAGCAGTCAGTCTGGGTGCATCCGTATCCGTGCCGAGATCAGGTCAGACTGATCGCTGACACGCACGGTATCTGCGAGTATATCTGCTATATCGAAACGCATACGATCAGTACCGACTACGCGCTGCGCGCACAATTTGCCCATCTACTACCCTAGTAGAAAATAAATGCTACAGCTTGATGATTTATTTTTTCACAAGAGGACAGTGGCTAGTTTTGCTCGTTCGCTAGCCCGCTCAATGGTGCCGCCACACGAAATGGTGGCGCGCGTGCCGGCGTTTGTGGTGTTCTATGACGTAGAGCCCTGCCAATATCAGCGTGCCGCCGACCACCATCGTCAGCGACAGCTGCTCGCCAAGTATGAATACTGGCAACAGCACAGCCAAAAACGTCTCAAAATATATCATAGCGCTGCAAAAGGCCGCCCCTAAACGCTCAAAGACCTTGACCATCAGTATGCGAGCGAGCAACGCTACCCACAGCGCCGAATAGATCGCCGCCAGCCAGAACTCAAACGATACCGAAACGCGCACGGGATCGCCCATCCACCAAAACAACCCGCCAGAAACAGTCATAACCATGAGCGAATACACTCCGACAATAGCCGTCAGCGGCATATGCGAATGTTCGTTTGCCTGGCGCATACGGATGATGCTCATAGAAAACCCAAAAGCATTGACCAGCGCTAGCCCCGTAGCCAGTGGATAAAACGAAAGCTCGCCCTGTGCCAGCGCAATAGGCAGCACCACCAGCACCATCGCGCCGAGCGCCGCCAATATGATACCGGCAGTCGCCCGCCGCGTCATACGCTCGCCGAGCAACACGATCGACAGTCCAACCATCACGATCGGGATGATCAGCGAAATGATCGCGACGTAGCTCGCCTGGCTATAATTGATCGCCAGTACATAACAAACCACCGCGATACTCATCCAGACAGCTGATTCGAGCACGTAGCGCGCGGTCATTTTCTCGCGTAACTGCCGGCGAGCACGCAGCACAAACGGCGCTGTGGCGAGTACTAGTATCAGCGACCGCACAAACAGCCAATAGAACGGGTCGCTGTCGAGCACCACCATTCGAGTCACTGTCGGGTGCGGCGCTGTAATCAGCGCCATGACAAGCGCCAGCAGTATCCAAAGCCGTGTGTTTTTCATGTCTTGTCTCCTAGTATACCAGTTATGCGGCAACCGCGCGTACAAACTGCGTCAGCCGCTGTTCGTCGAGCCAGCGTTTTTCGTAGGTCGTCAGTAGTTTGTACTCCTCGGCGAGATCGGATGCATGCAGGTCGAAACTGAGTTCAGCCAGGCGCCAATTGCTCGCAACCAGTTGTTCGAGGCTCCAGGCGAAAAAATCCGCATTGTCATGTTTCAGGCACAAACTGCCGGGCTGCTGCGTAGACGCCGCGTGTTTGAGCAGGGTTTGGTACGTTGCCAAAAAATGCGGGTGCGTCAAACGGCGGCCAGCACTACGAGCACGCGGATAGGGATCGGGAAACGTCAGCCAGACAACACTGAGGCTGTGCGGACGAAATAGTTGGTCGAGCTGGTCGGCGCGGGCGCGCACAAACTCGATGTTCGCGAGCCCGCGTTCGAGTGCGGCGTAGGCGCCTTTTTGCAGACGATCGGCTTTGACATCGAGCGCGACAAATCGCTGCTCCGGGTGCCGCGTTGCTAGTTCAACGCAAAACAGCCCCGTACCGGCGCCGACTTCGACCACATCGACCATGTCTGATGAGTGTGTACGGCTGATGTATTCGTCAAATTCGTAGCAGTTGGGAGCGTTGGCAAATTTGGCAAATTTGTATTTTTTGCGTTTTCGGGTGATGACAAAATCATTCGGATCGAGCGGCTCATTCATCGCAGCTGCTCGACATTTCCCTGCTCGTCGATTCGCAGCAACTGCGACGGAGTGTCGTCCTCGACCCGTCCGCCATCGACGTACAGATCGACCGCATCGCCAAAAAACTCCACCGCTTTTTCAACCGTCGGCGCTGGCGTCTCGCCCTCTGGATTGGCGCTTGGAGCGATCAGCGGGCCGGTTTTGGCGATGAGTTGGCGTAATCCGTCGACCGCCGGCATGCGATACGCAACCGACGCATTGCTGCGGCGCAACCACTCGGGCGCATGCATCGACGGCACGACGATACTCACTTTGCCTGGCCAATACTGGGTCATCAGCCGCCGAACATCGCTCGTCGGCGCGTCATAGAGCTGGTCATACGACGTGATCAGTACGATCGACGACTTGTGCCCGCTGCGGCCCTTGATCGCATAGACTCGCTCCACCGCCCGTTCGTCATCGGCCCGCGCCAAAACACCATATATCGTGTCGGTACACGCCACAACGACACCGCCCGCGCGCAGCACCTCGGCGACACGCGGGTCGCTCAGATCATTGACTCTGTTCATTACGCCTCATCATAGCACATATTGCTTGATTTTCAGAGGTGAGTGTGCAAAAATAGACATGAGCAAAATCGCCAAAACACAAATATGGAAATGACTCTCTTCACCCAAATCGGATTGGTAATCGCTGCGGCAGCGCTGATCGCCATCGTCATGCAGTATTTGCGCCAGCCGCTGATACTTAGCTATATCCTGACAGGCATCATCGTCGGCCCGAGCGCGCTCGAGCTGATCCAGACCGATGAGGCCAAACACGCGTTTGAGACATTTGCCGAAATCGGTATTGCGCTGCTGCTGTTTATTATCGGCCTGGGATTAAATGCTGGCGTCGTACGCGGCCTCGGGCGTATTTCTGCCCTGACCACGCTCACTACCCTCGCTATTCTCGGATCGATCAGCGCTTTCACGGCCAGCCTACTCGGGTTTGATGGATCGACGGCGATATTCGTTGGTATCGCGATGTGTTTTAGCTCGACGATCATCATCCTCAAAGCCCTCTCCGACAAACACGAGCTCGGCCGGCTCTACGGCCAAATCGCCACTGGCGTGATCCTGATCGAGGACATCGTCGCCATCATCGCGCTGCTGGCAGTCACGATGATTGCCAGCGGTCACGGCGACATCGTATCGCTCGGCTGGGTCGGACTCGAAGCGGCCGGACTCGGTCTCGGCCTCTACTTGTCTGGGCGCTATATCATACCGCACTTGGCGCGTAGCCTCGCCAAATCGAGCGAACTACTGTTTTTGTTTTCGATCGGCTGGGGCTTATCGATCGCTAGTTTGTTTGGTACGGCCGGTTTGTCGCACGAGCTCGGTGCGCTGTTTGCCGGCGTCAGCCTCGCGGGTCTGCCGTACGCGGCTGAGATGGCGGCGCGTCTCAAACCGCTGCGTGATTTTTTTATCGTGCTGTTTTTTGTCACGCTCGGCGAGCTGCTGACATTTGACAAATTCGTCGATGCGCTGCTGCCGGCCCATTTGCTCGCCGCTATCGTCATGTTGGGCAAACCGCTCGTTGTTCTGACTATGCTCGGCTTGGTTGGCTATACAAAATTCACGAGCTTCAAAGCAGCGGTTCACCTGAGCCAAATTTCCGAGTTTTCGATAATCCTCATCATTTTTGCTGCAAGTAGCGGCGTTATTGATGACGGCGTCGTGCCGATTATCACCATGGTCGCGCTGATCACGATGGGACTGTCGACCTACATGATGAAATACGACGATTGGCTCTATGCACGGCTCGGCAAATCGCTCTCGCACTTCGAGCGCAGCAAGCCCAAAGAGCGGGCGCGCAAACGAGCACCCTACCCGGCAATCTTGTTTGGCTACCACAAGGGCGGGCACGAGTATGTCGAGGCGTTTCGCGATATGAAACTGCGCTATCTGGTGGTCGACGATGACCCGGATGTGATCGACCATCTCGAGACTCAAGGCATTCGCCACGAGTTCGGCGACATGACAGACGAGGAATTTTTGATGGAGATAAATATCATCAACGCCAAGCTCGTTGTCAGCACTATCGAATCGCTCAACGACAATTTAGCGATATTACAATTTCTCCGCCGGCACAACGCCAAAGTCAGCTTTGTCTGCCACGCCATGAGCTACGAAGATGCCGCCGAGCTATACGAGCACGGTGCGAGCTATGTGAGTTTGCCGCATTATATCGGCTCGGAGCGCGTCAGCAATTTTATCAAGCGCCACGGCATGAGCCACAAAGCGCTCGCCGGCTACCGCGACCGGCATTTGATCATGATCGGCCGGCGCGCCACCAACAAATCAAACTGATCGATCAGCTCATACCGCCGCGTTTGATGCGTCTGCGGCTACTCTTCGTCAAATACGTCGCCGAGCTCGAGCGCGTCGTCATTGAGTGCTTCCGGCCGAAAACCGTCGAGCCCGACGATACTTTTGAGATGGTCGTCATAGACTTGGCGAAACGTCGTCAAAGCTTCTGTATCGACTGGCCCATCCTGGCTAAACACTCGATCGTCTTCTTCGGTGATCTGATCGCGGACATTTTCGTATTCGGGCAAGCTGAGATCGAGCTGGACCGTGCCGCTCACGCGGTACAACCATAGCGATATAAACGTCGTCGTACAGGCAATCACGATTGCACCGATGACGAGCGCCGCCAAACGATGCTTGGCAAATTGCGATACCGCCTGTTCGTGCGGTACGAGTACGGCTTTGTCTGATGAATGCTCAGCGTCGTCTGACATAAATTATACTCCTTCTTTTTTGGCAAATTCGTCGACCTGCGCTCGGTACTGCTTGCCTGTCTCGGCCAGTTTTTTGGTGATGCTATCGACCTCGCCTCGCAACACGCGAGCAGCTTCGAGGGCCGCATAAAAACGCACCGGCTCCTTGGCGCAATCGATGCCGCGCAACTGTCCGGTAGCATCATCATAGCGAGTATACGCCTCGCGAAAGGCGTCGACCTGGCTAGCAAAACTGACGCTGGTCGCACTCAGCGCCACGCCATCGAGCCCATTGAGGGCGATCCGGCTATTCAGCGGCGCCATCAGCCGCTTGGAGATCCATTCGTATTGCTGCATCATATTGACCCGCAGCACCTTGTCGGCGGCATGCAATTCGCGCAGGCGTTGTTTTGCCGCCGGACATTGCCGCTGGATACCGTCAATCTGCGCATCGGTCAATACCCGCGCATCAAGCTCGCTGGCCGATGCCGGCGAAGCAGACACAATCGCCGCAGCCAATAGTAGCACTACACTCAGTCGTCGCATACAGTCCCCTATTATCGTCTGCTTCTAGCGATTAGTCAAACTGATGCTACGGCCCCGCTGGCTGATCAAACCATCGCGCTTCAGCCCATCGTATGCATCGCTGAAACGCTCATCGGCAGCAACTCGCTGGCGCAGCTGCGAGAGCGTGAGCGGCGACCCGTATGTCAATGCCCGGATAATTTCGCCGCGAACCTGGCGTACGCTTCCGTCAAACCGGCTCTGGCGGCGATACTGCTGAGAGACTGATGTGTTGCGTACGCCGGCTGATTTGAGCCATGCGCCATAGTCCATCAGCGCCTGATAAAACCGCCTGGGGTGCTCGCGGTCGAGCGTGGCGTCGAGTTTGGCGATAATCTCATCATCGCCCACACTGTCGCGGCCAGCGAAAAAGTGATGCAGATATACCGTGCGTATATTTGTTTCGACAAACAAGCTCGGCTGATCGAACGCGTAGACGCGAATTGCTCCGGCGGTATGCCTGCCCACGCCGGGCAATTGCACTAGCCGCGGCTCGTCAGACGGCAGTTCGCCGCCATAGCAGCTCGCCACCAGGCGCGCCGCGTCGTGCAGATATTTAGCACGGCGGTTGTAGCCGAGACCTTGCCACAATTTGAGCACGTCTGCGAGCGTTGCAGCAGCGAGCGTTTGCACGTCGGGAAACTGCGCCACAAACGCCTCAAATTTCGGCACCACCCGCGTCACCTGCGTTTGCTGCAGCATCAGTTCGCTGACCAGCACATAGTACGGCCGAACATCCGCCCGCCACGGCATATCGCGCCAATGTTCGCGGCCTTTTCGTGCCACAAGCTGCTGAAAGATGTGCGCATCATCCGTCATCGTATATACTAGTGTATATGAAACTAACCAAATACCAACACGCGTGTTTTGCGCTAGAGCATGACGGGCAGATGCTTGTCGTCGATCCGGGCGGGTTTACGCGCGACTATTCGCAGCCAGACAATGTCGTAGCCGTCGTCGTGACACACATGCACGGCGATCATTGGTCGGCGGAGCATTTACGGCCGCTGTCTGGCGTGCCGATATACGCGCCGGCTGACGCGGTGGAGGCGATGCGCCAGTCGGGCATCGAAGCGATCGCGGTTGACGCTGGCGATTCG